>Ga0207996_1000795_pt1 | contig 25404 bp, 22 predicted proteins | sample AntAceMetag02UKG_FD_184773 | JGI IMG/M metagenome (GOLD analysis project Ga0207996, IMG submission 184773) | Saline lake microbial communities from Ace Lake, Antarctica - Antarctic Ace Lake Metagenome 02UKG (SPAdes) (version 2) | ecosystem: Environmental > Aquatic > Non-marine Saline and...
TCTTCCAAATTTAACCCATGGCGCAAGAATAAGTACAGGCAAAGATATATCACATTCTGAGAAAAGAATATTTGATCCAACTCTCGCTGACATAACTAATAAAATTTACAAAAGAATAAAAGAGTTTGAGGAAAAAGAAGGAAGAAGATGATAACCATAATCAAAATTAAAAAAGGAGGTTAAGAAGAATGAAAGAACTAAATTGGTTTCAAAAATTATTTATTAGAGAGGTAGTAGGAGAAATTACTGAAAAAAAATTTACTTATCTTGCATTAGGTAATCAAGAGGTCACACTATATGCTATTACACAAGATAATAAGAAATATGGAGCAGGAGAATTTGGCCATAAACCTATGCCCTGTTTAGGTGATAAGGTAATAATGCACTTGAAAAGAGGAGTACATACAGCACAAATATTCTACAATGATGATTATAATGATTTGAGTTTACCACCTAAACTTCGCAGTTGGGAGACAATTAAAAATTATGAAGTTCTAGGTAAGAATGAAATTTAAACAAGTGTTTGAGAATTAAATAAGAGGTTAGGAAAAATGGAAAAAGAAAAGAAAAAAGTTAGTCTTTCATATAAAGCATTTATCCCATTTTCAATCATAAATTATAAATTAATGAATGAATGGGAGAAAAAAGGAAGGGGAACATACAACTTAAATAGAATTGTTAATATGGTTATTAATGTCCCAATTCTTTTTACATTAATGATGTATACTATATTCAGCCTAGAACATAAATCACTAAATTTTACAAAATGGGGGGATATTAAAAAAGAAAGAGAGAGAAAATGGGAAATAGGAATTGAAAAAGCAATAAATTATGAGTTTAAAAAATATGATCAAAATAAAGATAATTATCTTAGTTATGATGAATTTAAAAGTTTTGGTTATAATCTTGCAGAACAGCTCAGAAAAAAGAATTAAGAATAAAACTTAACTAATCACTCAGGCTCATACCTAACAACAAAAAGTTAAATATTTGTAAAAAGTACTAGGAAGATGAATAAAATAAATTTTGCACAAGAATTAGAAAAAATTTTAGAAGAAACCTATGAAGAGTTAAAAGAAATCAAACAAAAAAGATACGAATACTCTTTTAGCGAAAGATCAAATAAAATAAAAGAGAAAGCAAATGAACAATTAAAGAAGTATAATCTTTTTATGACGTATGTAAATAAAAGATCAGTTGATTTTACAACCTTATCTGGAGCAACAGGCAAAGGAGACACAATAAGACTTGAAGAAGACTTTAGAGAAATAGTTAATGAAAAAGCGAAAGTTAAATGGAGAGATTATCTTGTTTGGGGAGGAATAGGATTCGGAAGAGAAGCATTTTTAGGATTTAGAGATAAAAATGAGTCTAAATTAAAAGATTTTATTCTAACAAAAATACCTATTATTCGAAACTTTAGCAGAATATTTCAAATAGGCTATTTACTTATTATGGAACCTTCCAGTAAATATAAAAATGAAGAAGCAGTTGACTTTTTTTTATTAAAAAGGAAACCAGAATCTTATGAATTACTTGAAAAAATTATAACAAAGGCTTATAAAGATAAAACTTAACTCACTCTGGCTCATACTTAACAACAAAACATTCACGACACTCAATAACTGTTGTGTACTTATGCAGCTTATTCTTTATTGTTTCGTCATCAATAACTGCATCTTTCTTTTCATGATACTCAATGTTTTTATAATCAATTGCAGAGAACTCTTTGAAGTTGTCGAGTCTTGAAAAAATATATTTATCTGAAAGTTTGTAGATATTTTTCTCATGAACAAGATAACCATAATCAACAAGTAAATGTAAAGTATAATTCCTATCTTCTATATCTTTTATTTCTCTTGCTTTAAATTCCTTAAATCTATGAGCTTGTTTGAGTGCAGTTACAGCGTCTTTATCTAATAAGTATAACTCAGGAATCTTTTTTGTCTTGAATTCTTCAAGGTCAATAATAACATCACCCTTACTTCTCTCGACAAGAATATTGAATTCTTCATCATCTTTTGAACGACAAACAACTTGGAATGCAGGAACAAGTATTACTTTAACATTCTCAACATCTGAATCAGACATTAGAATAACATCTTTAATTGTCATTTTTGGTGCAATTACAGGAAGCAACTCTTTTTCACTAAACTCTTGAACTTTCTCAAAGAATTTATCGTCAATGTTAAGTATATCTACTGCAGTTCCACCGTGCTTTGATTTTCTTGGTCTGATATTAACAAATAAAGGAATATCTACTATTCCGGTTACCATAGATGTTCCGATTGCAAGATTTTGAATCTCGTTTATTGATTCAGAATTAATACCCTCAACACTATTAGATATTGCTTTAAGATCATTTGGATTAGTAACTTTCAAAATTATCTGAGTTGTACACTGACTTAGAACAGATTTATCTACACGCGCAGGTCTTTGGCTTACAATGCATAAACCTAAACCAAACTTTCTTCCTTCACTTGCAATAGTTCTTAAAATTTTACTTGATTTCATTTCACCAAAACTTCTTTCAGGACAAAAGTTGTGTGCTTCTTCTATTATCAGGAAGAACGGTGCAACTGCATTTTTTTTTCTTAACTCAAAAAGATCTTTTAATAATTTATACACAATAATCTCTTGTGCATCAGGAGAAATACCTTTTAAATTTATGATTGAACAAGAACCAGGTTTAACTAATTCTTGGTAAGGAGTGTGATTTTCAGAGAAAACATTTAAATTTTTAAGATGCTCAATAATATTTATTATTCCCCACTTTGCATTGTTTTCTTCTGCATCCAACTCAAGTAATAGATTAGTAAAATTAAGCTCTTCAATGTTCTTTATTGCACCATAAAGAATGGCTTGCTGATTAGAAGTGAGCTTCGGTAAGAGGTGCATTACCTCACTGCTAGCCAATTTATTACTCAACCTTAGAGGAATACAATTTGGATTAATTTGGGCATTACCATATTCTTTTACTTTAAATCCCTGAGGTTTTAATCCAAGCTTTTTTAATAATTCTAGTTCTTGGGGATTATCATTTGCAAGGTTTAACGAAGAATACTCCCCATGAGGATCAATAATTAACAAAGGAATTTTCTTATTTATTATTTCCTCTATAAGAACCCCAACAGAATAACTTTTTCCTGCACCAGACTTTGCAAGAATCGCAACATGCTTTGTTAATAACTTTTGAAGATTAAGAAAAACATTAATGTTTCTACCATCAAGAATACCAATATATGCAGAAGCATCTTTTTCAGAGTCTAGTTGAATGATGCTTTTTATTAATTTATCTTCTGCTCTGAAAACTTCAGAATTATTATCAAAAGGAACTCTTATTCCTTTTATGTTTCCCTTGTCATCTAATCTTCCAAGAACAACACATTTAGCAATATCTCTTGAATTTCTTTCAATTTCAATTACTTGGCATAAAACATAATCATACAACTTGTGATACACTTGTACAAACTCAAACTTTTTACTTTCTTTCTCTATTTCAAAAGTAAAATGAGTTGTTGTTATTTTGCCAATTATATGCCCTAGAATCATATAATTACTCAATTAGAGGTTATTTAAATAGTTATTTATCATCATTGGCAAAGGTTTAAATACTTAGCTTGATTTTCATCATTAACTCACAAAACAAAGGTGGTAAGATGGTAGTAAAATTAGGACCATTAGAAATAAATACCAAAAAGAAAACAGCAGAACTAGATTATAAACTTATTCAAAGACGTTTCAATATAATAAAAGACTCAACAGAAGTAATTTTAAAATATTGGTTGAAAACTAATGCTTCAGCAACTCATATAAGAAAAATGATAAATGGGGATTTTGATAATTTAACTTATCTAAACAATAATCAAAAATTTAGTGAAAAAACAGAAGAAACTACAATTGAAGATATAGATGAAATAATACTTGGCAAAATATTTGATAATAGTCTTGAATCAAATATAGAAACAGCCTGTGAATTAGCAATACCACCACTTTGTAAAGCATATAATAGATATAAAACAAGCAAAATACTTCATAACCTTTTTACAGGAAATGCAAAAAAAGATAAAAAATTCTATGCAATGCAGTTTATATCATTATTATTTGAAATAGGAAAAATTTTCTATAAAGAAATACCTAAAGGAGTAAAACATAACTATCAATGTAATGTACCATATAAAGCAAAAATAAAAACCTAAACTTCTGTTTGATTCACTTCAACAGGAGGTTGCATAAAATCACAGCCTTCTACACATTCAGGGTTACCTGTGATTCCATCTACAAGAATTAAAGTTTCGTAAGTTTCAGAATTATCTTTTGCAGAAATAATAAACTTAACTTCAAAATCTCCTTTATTTAGAACAGAATTAACATAAGTGTATCTATAATCTGTGTTTAGAAGATAACCTTTAACATAGTTTTCTGCATTTCTCTCTGCATCTCTATCACGGATAGATGCAACTTTATTGTATGAACATAATTCTTTTGTATCTTTTACAGAACCATCTGCACAAACATAGTTTTTTCCACAACCAGAAACAACTATCATAGAAATCAACAACAGAGATATTAAGATTATATTAGTTTTTTTCATGTTCTCACCTTAAGTGCATAGGAATAAAAGTGTAGGCAAGCGATAAGCTACCTTCTGTAAGTCCCAAAGCCAAAGCTTGGATGAACTTTGCTAACATTCTACTAAGCGTTATACAACTTGCACCAGTCAGGGCTCACCGTTTCAACCATCCTTAAGCAATGTCAGGATTTAATCCATCATTCTGCACTCAAGAGGTACCGTTTCTGAGTGGTTGCCGTCCTTTTCAAGACACACATATGTGCTGACCTTTTATGGTGGGCAGACTTTCCTCACTCTAAGAGCGAAAGTTAGCTACTTACCTACAATTATAAAGAAAATGACTATCTTTTTAAATATTCTGCTTTTCATGGCTAATAAAAGCATATCTGCTACTTCACAGATTTAAATTAAATCTGCTCTCGTCCTGGCCTTGCCATTTTTGTATGTGACAAACCGGGCACACATGGCACAGACGCAGAAAGCTTATTAAAGCCAAAATTAACAAAAATGATAACAGAACAAGAAATAGAAAAAATAAGGAAAATACTAGATAATACACACAGACCGCTTATATTGTTTGATGATGACCCTGATGGATTAGCTTCATTTCTAATGATTTATAGACATATTGGAGATGGCAGAGGAGTCCCAATTAAGACCTCACCAGAACTTAATGAACAATACCTTAAGGTTGTTGAAGAATATGCGCCAGACAGAATAATTATTCTTGATAAACCTCAGGTTGCAGATGGATTCATAAGTAAAGTAAAAGTTCCAATACTATGGATTGATCACCACCCAATCACAGATGAAAGTAAAAAAGTAGATTATTTTAATCCACTAATTAATGATCCAGAAGATAATAGCCCAACAAGTTATTGGATATACAAAATACTTAATGACCAAAAACTTTTATGGCTCGGCATGGTAGGTGCAGTTGCAGACTGGTATGTTCCAGATTTTAAAGAAGAATTTTGTGAACAATACAAAAATCTTTTTGATAAAAAAATTACAGATCCTGCACAGGCACTTTTTGATAGTAAAATAGGAAAACTTGCAAGAGTTCTAGATTTTTGTCTTAAAGGAACATCAAAACAAGTTAAAACAAATGTAAAGATCTTAACAAGAATACAAGACCCATGTGAAATCTTAGATGAAAAAACTCCTCAAGGCAAATTTATTTTAAAACATTCTAAAAAGTTCAATGACCAATATGAACAAACAATTAAATCAATAAAAAGTAATAATGAAAAACTTATTGCATTCAAGTATCAGAGTGAAAGAATAGCCTTTAGTGCTATGTTAAGTAATGAAATACTTTATAAACATCCTGATAAATTTATTCTTATATGCAGAGAGAAATCTGGATTTCTTCACTGTTCTCTAAGAGCAAGACACTACAATGTGCGAGCCCTATTAGACAAAATAATAAAAGAATTTGAACAAGCCTATGGTGGTGGCCACGAGCACGCTTGCGGTGCAAATGTTCTTGCAAAAGATTATTCTCATTTTGTTGCAAGAATAGAAGAAGAAATGGATGACTTTTTAGAGAAATCAAAATAAAAAAACTAAGGTTTCCACCTTAGCATTGTTCTTGGGAATGGAATTGCATCCTTTATGCTGTCAAAACCACAAATCCATGCAACAACTCTTTCTACACCTAATCCAAAACCTCCATGAGGAACAGAACCATACTTTCTTGTGTCTAAATAAAATTCATATTCAGCAGGATCTTCTCCCTCATCTTTAAGTCTTTGTTTTATTTTTTCAATATCATGTTCTCTCTGACTCCCACCAATAATTTCTCCATATCCTTCAGGTGCAATAAAATCAAAACCTAAAACAACTTCAGGCTTATCTTTATCTTCCATCATATAGAAAGCTTTGACTTTTTTTGGATAATGTGTGCAGATTATAGGAACATCATATAAAGCAGAAAGTTTATCCTCTTCAATTGTTCTCAAATCTTTACCCCATTCAATCTCAAAATCACATTTTTCTTTTAGTATCTTTAGTGCTTCATCATAAGTCATTCTAACAAATGATTTTTCTAAAATAGGTTGCAATTTTGAAATATCTCTCTTTAAAACTTTAAGATCATCCTGGTGTTTGTCTAAAACTTTTTTTACAATATGTTTTATTAGTTTTTCACCATAATCTTGAATGTCTTTAAATGTACACCAAGCCATCTCCATTTCAGCCATCCAAAACTCAGTCAAATGTCTTGAAGTTTTAGATTTCTCTGCTCTAAAAGTAGGACCAATTGTATAAATTTTTTCTAGTGCAAAAATTGCAGGCTCTGCATACAACTGCCAGGTTTGTGCTAAAAAAACATCTTTTTTTCCAAAGTAATCAACAGTAAAAAGATCAGAACCTCCCTCACACTGAACAGATTGAAATATTGGTGAATGATACTCATAAAAACCTTCACCTTTAAAATATTCATCTATTGCACCAAAGATGGTGCTTCTAATCTTAAGCATTGCAGTCATCTTCCTACTTCTAAGCCAGAGATGTCTCTGGTCTAGTAAGAACTCTGGACTAAAATCTTTTGCAATAGGATAAGTATCTGATAAACCAATTATTTTTAATTCTTCTACTTGAACTTCGTAACCAGTTGGTGCTTTTTCATTCTTAGCTAGTTCCCCACTAACCTCAAATGACGCCTCCATTTTTATTTTCTGAGATTCTTCCCATAATTCTGGCGATAGTTTTGCTTTATCAAAAACACACTGAATTATTTCTGATGAGTCTCTCATAACTATGAAACGAACAGCATTTGAACCTCTTTCTCTGTAGCACCATCCTCTGATTTTGACTTTTCCTGATTTTTTAGCTAAAGTATCTTTAATACTTGTATATTCCATTTTTAATCCTCCTAATAGGTGTTGGTTGGCTTTAATTATAAAAGTTTTGTGTTTTAAATAGAAACTATTAAATAATACCCTGCTCAAAAATGCATTGAAATGAGTAAACTTAGAAAAATAGTAAACAATTGTGCATTAGGAGTTGATCTTGCGGCAGGAATTTATTGTGCTTTCGGAGTTAATACTACATTAACAATCACAGGCAAAATTACATCAGGAATAGGTGCAACAATTTCTATGTATGATCTGTATCGAGTAATCTGGCAAGAAAAAGATTCTATCTACACAAAACTAGCAGACATTATATATTCCCCAATAGCTTCATTTAAAGCCCAAGAAAAAGCATTTAGAGAGTAATCTACCTAAAATTTATATATCCTGTTCTATTTACATCTATTATGCAAAAATATGAAATAATAGGGTTAGGAGAAATGATTGCAGGAGGAATCAGCACAATAGTAGGAATATATTCTTCAATAACAAGCAGCAACCCTAATGCTTTATGGATAAGTGGAAGCATGGGAGTATTTACTGATGGATTTGTAAGACAAGCAGACAAATATGGAGGTATAGAAAGATTCTTTAAATATTTAAAAAAAGACAATGATTAAGGCAAAAGATTTATAAATAAAATAAGGTTTATACTTGTTATAATTCTTAAATATGGGGATTTCTATAAAATTATGAAAAAGGTGTTTTTCGATGAATAAGGATGAAAATACATTAAGTACTGGAACAACAACTATGGGAGTTGTGTGTAAAGATTGCATAATTCTTGCTGCAGATAAAAGAGTTACAGCAGGCTATATGGTTACAAGTGGAGATATTAAAAAAGTTATAAAAATCAATGACAGATTTGCACTAACAATGGCAGGAACTGTTAGCGAAGCTCAACTATTAATTAAAGTTATTAGGGCACAATTAGCTCTAAAAGAAAATCAAACAAACAGAAATACAACTGTTAAAGAAGCAGCAAACATGCTTGCAGGAATGTTATATAATTCTATAAGAACTCCTTCTATGATACAGGGAATTGCACATTTCTTACTTGCAGGACAAGACAGTAAACTTTTATTATATGATTTATATCCTGATGGGTCAGTTACAAAAGTAAAAACTTTTGTGTCTTCAGGATCAGGAAGTGTTTACGCAATTGGAGTTCTAGAAAATGAATTTAAAGAAGGAATGACTCAAAAAGAAGGAATTGTATTAGTAAAAAAAGCAATAAACTCTTCTTTGAAAAGAGACACAATGTCTGGCAATGGTTATGATATTGCAATCCTAAATAAAGATGGATTTAAATTTGTTGAATCTGGAAAGATCAACACAGGAATTTATTAATTCCGATTTTTTATCGGTACCAATAAATTTAATTATTGGGTATTTATTTCAAACAAAAGAAAATCTTAGACTCATACTATCTTAAAAAAAGTGTTTAATTTAAACATTAATTCAAGGTGAAAACAAAAAATGTTAGATATTTTAAAAGAAATTACAACAAGTTTACCAAAAAGTAAAATCTCAGCTGCAGCTTTTGAAGGTGCAAACATAGTTCTATATACAAAAGATGAGAAATACGTTTTTGAAGGAACTTCTGATGTTAAAGCAATAGTAAACAAATTAAAAAAAAGAATAGAGCTTAGACCAGATCCAAGCATTTGCATGGACATGGAAAAAGCAGAAAAACAAATTAAAAAACTCATTGGTAAAGAAGCAGGAATTGGAGAAATCCATTTTGATCCACAAAGATCTTGTGTGATAATAGAAGCTGAAAAACCAGGAGCAGCAATTGGAAAATCAGGAGAAAAGCTTCTTGAAATAAAAAAGAAAACACTGTGGGTTCCAACAATCCAAAGAACTGCTGCAATCAAAAGTCAAATAGTAGAAAACATAAGATCTGTTCTTTATGAAAACTCAGATTTTAGAAGAAACTTTCTTCACAAAACAGGAGAAAGAATCTACAATGGCTGGTTAAGACAGAAAAAAGAAGAGTGGATAAGAATAACTTATCTAGGTGCAGCAAGAGAGGTAGGAAAATCTGCAATTCTATTACAAACCCCTGAATCAAGAGTACTTCTTGACTGTGGAATAAATGTTGCAGATAATAAAGCACCATATCCTTACTTAGAAGCACCAGAATTTAAAATAGATGAATTGGATGCAGTAATAATAAGTCACGCCCATCTTGACCACGTAGGATTCTTACCATATCTTTTCAAGTTTGGTTATAGAGGCCCAGTTTATTGCACTGCACCAACAAGAGACATAATGTGTTTATCACAATTAGATCTTGTAAAAATTCAGGTCAATGATGGACAAGACCCAATCTATACAAGTGAAGAAGTTAAAGAAATGGTTAAACATACAATTACACTAAATTATGAAGAAGTTACAGACATAACTCCTGATGTAAGAATCACTTTGTATAATGCAGGACACATGCTTGGAAGCTCTATGATTCACTTGCACATTGGAAATGGACTTCACAATATACTCTATACAGGAGATCTTAAGTTTGGAAAAACTCATGCACTAAGTCAAGCAGCGTGCACATTTCCAAGATTAGAAACATTAATGATAGAATCAACTTATGGAGGTAAAGATTCTGTTTTGCCACCATTTAAAGAGCAGGATGAAAAATTAAAATCAATGATTGAAGAGACAGTAAAGAGAAAAGGAAAAGTTTTAATGCCCGTTCTTGGATCTGGAAGAGCACAAGAAGTTCTTATTATTATTCAAGATATGATTAAAAATAAGAGAATTAAAGAAATACCTATTTACATTGATGGAATGGTTTGGGACATGACCGCAATATATACTGCATACCCTGAATTCTTAAACAATACAATGAGAAACAGAATATTTCATAAAAATGATAATCCTTTCTTGTATCCAAATATAAAACACATTGGTTCAAGAAAAGAAAGAGAACAATTGATTGAATCAACAGAACCTTGTATTATTCTCGCAACAAGCGGTATGCTTGTGGGCGGACCAAGTGTTGAATATCTGAAAAAAATAGGTGATGATCCAAAACATAGTTTAATATTTACTTGTTATCAAGGACCAGGTTCGCTTGGAAGAAGAATACAACAGGGAGAAAGATCGTTTTCTTATAAAGAAAAAGGAAACTTCTTAACCACAGAAATAAAACTACAAATAGAAAAGTTTACAGTTACAGGACACTCTGATAGACGAGAATTAATGAATTTTGTTTATAGATGCAATCCAAAACCAAAAAGAATAATTATTAATCACGGAGAGCCAAAACAATCTGCAGACCTTGCATCTTCTATGAGAAGAAGCTACAATGTAGAAGTTAATCTTCCTAGAAATCTAGATGCTCTAAGATTGAAGTAAATCCTCAATAATCTTTATAAACAACCAGATTTTCTAAGAGAACAAGGGGTAAATTAATGGTACATGTAAAAAAGTTCAGAATAAGCGGAGAATCAAACATAGGACTTATGATATATGCAAATGATAAGTTTGCACTAGTTCCTAAATCAATTAATAAAAAAGAGTTAGCAGATGTAGAAGAAGTTCTAAAAGTGCCATGTCACAAAGTTAGTATTGCAGGAACACCACTAATAGGGGTATTTCTTAATGGAACAGAAGATAAAATAATTATTCCTGAAATCATATTTGAAAAAGAACTTAAAGAACTTGAAAGTATAGGAAAAAAATACAATGTAGAATTTACAGTATTTAACACAGAACTTACTTGCTTTGGAAATAACATGCTTATCTCAGGAGATAATGCAATAGTTAATCCTGATTACACAAATGATGAAATAAAAGAACTCAAAAACATATTAGGAATCAATGTTAAAATAGGAATGATCGCAGACATAGAAATTGTCGGTGCAACAACAGTTATTAATAATAATCAAAAAAAAGCATTGATTCATAGAGATGCATCAAATGAAGATATAAAAACAGTTGAAGAAACATTTGGTGTTAAAGTAGACACAGGAACAGTTAATATGGGATCACCATATGTAAAATCTGGAATTGTATCTAATAAAAATGGTTTCTTGATAGGAGAAGAGTCAGGAGGACCAGAAATAACTAATGCAGATGAAGTCCTAGGATATTTAAAATGAAATCCCAAATAGATTATGAAGAAATGTTTAGAATGCAACAGAACATAGAAATGCTTGAGAAATATCTACAAGATATGGAATTACAATCACAAAATTTAGAAATTATTAAAGAAACAATAAATGAATTTGGCAAAGAGAAAAAAGGAAAAGAAATGCTTGTTCCAATCGTCAACGGAATGTTCTTTAAAGCAAAGATTACAGACAGCTCAAAATTCCTAGTAAACATAGGTACTGATGGAATAGTAACTGAGATGTCAGTAGATAAAGCAAAAGATTTAATTCTACAACAGATTGAAAGAACAAAAGAAAATCGAGACATAGTAACAACTGAATTAAATGATTTAAAAAAATTAAAAGATTAAAATGTTTGGCTTCCTAAAAAAGAAAATAAAAGAAACCTCAGAAAAAATAGCTGAGGAAATAGTAGAAGACGCTAAAACTATTTCTGAAGATCAAATTAGTGAAGAAGAAAAACAAGAATTGGAAAAAGAGAAAAAGGGGTTTTTCAAAAAAGTATTTTCTAAAAAGAAAAAAGAGGAACAACCAGAAGAAATTAAATCTATTGAGGAAGAGATTGCAGAAGAGCAAGCAAAGATTAACGCTGAAGATGCAGTTAAAGAAGAGAAGGTTGAAGAAAAACCCGTGATTGAAGAGCCAAAGGAAATAATAAAAAAAATTGTTGAAGAAGTTCCTGTTCCCGAACCAGAAGTAGAGGAAAAGGTTGAAGAGATTAAAGAAGAACCAGTTATTGAAGAGCCAAAGGAAAAGTCAAAGGAAGAAGTTATTGAAGAAGCTCCAAAACCCATAATTGAAGAAATTAAAGAAACAACTAAAATTAAAAAACAAGTTCCAGAAAACGAAGTGCATATAACTTATTTTGTTCACGGAACAACAAAAGATAATGAAGCAGGTGTATGTACGGGGCAAAACTCAACAGAACTATCTGCACTAGGAATAACTCAATCTGAAGAATTAATTAATCAAACAAAATATGATTTTGATAAAATATTCACTTCAGATCTAAAAAGAGCAATTGATTCTGCAAATATAACTTGGCCAGATAAAGAAACAATTGTTGATAAAAGATTAAGAGAATGTGATTATGGAAAACTAAATGGTCAACATAAGTCAAAACTTAATGAATTCAAAAAAGATCATAATCCTATATATGAAAATTATCCAAAAGGCGAAAGTTACAACGAGGTAACTGCAAGAATAAGAAAATTTCTTAATGACTTATATAAAAAATACAAAGGAAAACACATAGCTATTGCCGCACACAGATATTCTCAACTAGCAATAGAAGTTCTTCTAAATAATAAAACTTGGACACAAGCACTAGCAGAAGATTGGAGATTAAGAAAAGCATGGCAACCAGGTTGGGAATACAAAATAACTCAGAAAGTAGAAAAACACATTGAAAAGAAAAAAGATTTACTAAAAAAAGAAGACTTTCCTGCTCTTGAAAAACCCCACATACAAGAAGAAGTTCATGTTAAAGAAGCAAAGGAAGATAAAAAAGAAAAACTTGTTGATCCAACACAAAAGAAAAAGGGAATCTTCAAAAAACTGTCAGAAAAGATAATAAAATTAAATATTACAGATGAGAAATTTGATGAATTATTCTGGGACCTTGAAGTTGCACTTCTAGAAAATAATGTTGCAGTAGAAGTTATTGAAAAAATAAAATTCAATCTTAAAGAAGAACTAGAGAACACAAAGGTAACAAGAAGATCTATAGATGAAATAATCCTGAACAATTTAAGACAAACAATAGAGTCTCTGTTTGGTTATGAACCAATAGACTTAATTGAAAAAATAAAAACTTCAGAAAAGCCTTACAAAATATTAATGCTTGGGGTTAATGGCTCAGGGAAAACAACAACAATTGGAAAATTAATAAAATATTTCCAAGACAATAACTTAACATGCGTGGTTGCAGCATCAGACACATTTAGAGCTGCAGCAATCCAACAAATAGAAGAACACACAAACAATCTTAATACTAAGTTAATCAAGCATGACTATGGTGCAGACCCTGCTGCAGTCGCATATGATACAATAGAACATGCAAAATCAAAATCAGTAGATGTGGTTTTGATAGATACTGCCGGAAGATTACATAGCAACTCTAATTTAATGCAAGAGCTTGAAAAAGTTATTAGAGTAGTAAATCCAAATATGAAAATCTTTATTGGGGAAAGTATTACTGGTAATGATTGTGTTGAACAGGCAAAAGAATTCAATAAATCAGTTGGTATTGATGGAATCATTCTAACAAAAGCAGACATTGATGAGAAAGGTGGTGCAGCAATCTCAATAAGTCATGTTACTGAAAAACCAATATTATTCATAACAACAGGGCAAGAATATAAAGATTTAAAGAAGTTTAATGCTGAAGAAATTATAAGTAGTGTTTTTGAATAATAACTATGCAATATATTTATAAATAAATGTTTTTTCACAATCTTAAATGCCTCTGTAGCTTAGCGGCTGGAGCGGTCGGCTGTTAACCGACAGGTCGTCAGTTCGATTCTGACCAGAGGCGCCATGAGTCCGTAGCTTAGTCCGGTGGAGTGCTCGACTGATAATCGAGTGGTCGGGGGTTCAAATCCCCTCGGACTCATTCTATAATTCTACTAATTTCAAAAAGCTTTTAAATAGAAGTTTAATCCAATTAGTTACGAGAGTTTGCTCCGATGGTGTAGTCCGGTCAATCATCTCGGATTTTCGATCCGAGGACACGGGTTCGAATCCCGTTCGGAGCATTTATATTCCAACGAGATTCGAAGATACTCAATAACCTACGGTTATTGGACACCTCGCAAGAAATTGCTACGGATCCCATTTGGAGCATATTTAAAATTATATGAGGTTTCCGTTAGGAGAGCAAGAAGAAAAATATATGATAATTTGGTGATAAATTGAAGAGAAGTTCAAGACGTTGGAAAAAGAAAGGTCAAATGCGTTGGAAGTGGCAACGTAAAAGAATGAAGAAAGAAAAACGTAAAAGATTAAAGAAATAATCCTAATTCTATTATTTTAATTTATTCTTATTTTGATTCTTATATTCTACACAAACTTAATAAACACATTCTATTTAATGCACTATTATGGAATTAATTGATGTGCATGCCCATTTAAGCTATAAGGGCTTAATTGAGAGAATTGATGAAGTTATTTCTAAATGCAGGAATGCTGGTGTTAAAGTAATCATAACCCAAGGAACAGAGCCTGAAAGCAATAGGAATGTTTTAGAATTAGCTAAAAAGTATAATATTGTTAAACCTGCATTAGGATTTTATCCTACACATATTGCAGAGTATACTGATGAGCAATTAGAAAAAGAACTTGAGTTTATTAGAAATAATAAGTGTATTGCAATAGGTGAAGTTGGTCTTGATTATTTTCAAGGAAAAGGCCATGAGCATAAAGTATTTTTCTCAGATGAAACAAAGCAAAGAATGATAAAATATTTTAAAAAATTAATACAGATAAGTATTGATAAAGATATTCCAATTATTGTGCATTCAAGGAAGGCAGAAGAAGACACAATAATTGCATTAGAAGAAATGAAAGCTAAGAAAGTTATTATGCACTGCTTTTCAGGAAAGAAAAAATTTATTCAAAGGATAATTAACAATGGATGGTATTTCTCTATTCCAACTAATGTTGAAAGGGCATTGCATTTTCATAGCATAATAAAAAGCACACCCTTAAACAAATTATTTACAGAAACAGATGCACCATTTCTTGCACCATCAAAAGGTCAGATAAATGATTCTAGCAATGTAATTGTTGTCATTAAAAAGATTGCAGAGCTAAAGCAATTAGATGAAGAAGAAGTTGCAAATAACATTTATCTCAATTACCAAAGATTGTTTCTTTAATTCATCCCAATCTGTTTCAAATCACTGCACCCAATAATCAATTCTCTTCGGAATATCTTTTTTACTCCTCTACTTCTATCATAATACCTGTAGATGCCAACAACTTTGTGTTTTGCGTCTAGAAATTCTCCTTTGTAACTAGGCATGTACACAAGATAAAATTCTTCTAACAATCCTTCACTATCGAAATGAGTTACTTTACCCATTCCAAGAGGAGTGTATGCAGTTCTTTTTATTTGAAATGTATGAACCCTTGGATAAGCTTGAGGGAGAACAATGGCAACATAAGTTTTATTTCCTATCAAATCCATTGATTCGCCAACTTTATTTAGTCCTTTATGGTCTTTGAAATCAGATGGAAGCATCTTTCCAATCTTGTAAATTTTGTATATTCCTTTAAATGCAAAATCCCACCTTTCTTTAAATGTCCAGAATATCTGAGGATTATTATTAAACACAGAAATATAGTATGCAAAAGCATTGTTTTTATCTATAACGGTTGCACCGTCTTCAACACGAAACTTCTTGCAGTATCTGCTAAATCTATCAAATGTAGAAATATTATAAGAAACATTCATTTTCCCTACAAGTACAATATTCATCTTTTTAAGATTGGCTGCAAACCTTTTTCCTTTTGCAAAAATTAAAATTCCCCCATAATAAGGATTTTCTGTATTTCCAGGGACAACTTTCATTGAGCCTAAAACTCCTTCTCTAACATAGGGTCTTACATTCATCCAATCTCTACCAACATGTTCTCTTACTAGCCAATTGAATATCTCTTTATTCTTCATATACTACTTAACTGAGAAGTCTTACTATATAATATTTTCTGATTAAATATCTTATTTTCAAATGCCTGAGAAAAGGAAGTGAGTCCGAGGGGATTATGTACTCAACAGCTTGCTGTTGGTGCCATAAGCCCTCAAAAATCAAAAATTTTTGGTGCCTCGAGCAAAACTCTACAGAACAAGTTCAAACCCCAAAAACAAACTCATTAAAAAAAATGAGTCCGAGGGGATTTGTGCGGAAAATAAAGATTTCCTGCACCAAAGGAACAAGTTCAAACCCCAAAAACAAACTCATTAAAAAAAATGAGTCCGAGGGGATTTGAACCCCCGACCACTGGCTAGCTTAGAACAAAACCTCTAAAACGAGATTTGGCCATATAAGACCAGCGCTCCACCGGACTAAGCTACGGACTCTTCTATAAGTTAAGAAGAAATAAACTATTTATAAAGATTTCTTTAAGAAAAGAAGAAAATAACAAAAATTTGAAAACCAAACTTTTGAACTTGCAAGAAACGCATCTTTAACTTAAAAGTTAAAGTATTCGTAAACTTTCTTGCAAAAAATAAAAAAATAATGCTCAATAAAGATAAAAACTTTATTGGCACCGTTTAACCAGGTTATTCAACAATCAAGACTGCAGGAGATTTATCAGGACAATTATGACAATATATCTCAAATGTTCCTTTATTAGCTAAAAATAGTTCAAAATTATAAAGTTTAACTGTCTGAGTAAAATCATAACCTGGTATTTCTAAAGTTGTTGCATTCTTATCTGCAAAACTAAGTATTAAAAACTCACCTTTATTTGCAGTAATTGTTTCAGGGTAAAGTCTATCTTGATGTTGAGTCATATAAACTGTTCTTACAACTTGATTTGATAACTTAGGAACAGAAGATTCTCTATTAAACTCAGAATCAAAATCTTTTATATCTGTAAGCCACATCAAATTAAGTATTCCTAAAAGTATTATTATTAATAATAATATTATTAACAAACTTGTTTTTCTGTTCATGTTTTCACCTTTATGTTTTAAAAAAATGCTCAATAACATTTAGTTATTGGCATGTTTAATCAAATAAAAAAATACTCAATAACTATTAGTTATTGGCACCGTTAACCGGAATTATCCTGGAACAATAAACACAGGAGGTCTATTTAAATTACTAACAGTTACTTTCACATTTTGTGAAATCTCCAGTTGACCATCACTAACAGTGACTTTAACATAGTGTTCTCCAGCATCATCATAAGTAGTTGCATATACTTCAGAAGTCATCCAACCAGAAAATGTTACAGTTAGTTCATCATCTTCAGCATCACTAATAGTAGTTTCTATTAGAACAACATCTCCTTCAGTTACTTCAATGTCTTCAATTGGTGCAAGATGGGGTATTGTATTTATGTGTTCAACATAAATATTAAAACTTTCTGTTACAGTATCTGTTCCATCAGTTACTTGAACATAAGATACATAATCACCATTATCTCCATCTGCAGTAACCCAAACACCATCTTCATCAAATGGTGCTCCAAAACTCATAATAAAATTATCACTATCTGCATCCACAGCACCTACACTTAGAACAATAATCTCTGTTTCCATTGCATAGATATCTTCAACACCACTTAAGATAGGAAGTCTGTTTTTATTTTTCACAATAATTTTTACTTCTTTTTGAATAGTATTATTCTCACTATCTTCTGCAGATACAATAACAGTGTATTCACCTGCATCATCATAAGTTGTAGTATATTCATCAGAAGTCATCCAACCAGAGTAAGATAATGAAAAGATATCATTTTCTAAATCATAGAAATTACAATTTAAACTTACTGTATCAGTTTCAAAAACAACCATTTCTTCTTGACATTCAACAACAGGGGCTTTGTTTCTAGGATACACAATTACTAGAACATATTCTTTTATTACTAGATCACCATCTGTTGCACTTATAGTAATAAGATACCTTCCAATATCTCCATCTTGTGTTTGCCATAAACCAACTTCATTAAATGGATTAGTAAAAGTATATTCAATTAAATCATCATCAGGATCAACTGCTTTTGGTTGAAGATCAATAAGATCTCCCTCAACTGCAGAAACAGTCATAGCAACATCTGATTCATTTATTTCTTCATCTGCATAATTTATTAATTCTCGATCATCATCAACCAACACAGAATCATCATCAAACATTATTTCACTTCTATCACCAAGCAATCCTGAATCCATATCAAATGCAGATTTATTATCAGGTACGTAAGTCAAACTGCAAGCAGAAAGAAGTAAAGTTGCAATTATCAAAAATGCTAAAATTCCTATTTTATTTATCTTTTTCATTTGAATCCCCTCAAGTGTTAAATATATCATAAGTATGATTTATTTACTACTATCCCGCCCCTTTTTTCCAGAAAATTTACTAAATTTAACTATTTAAACCTAAGTATTCAGTATCATATTTAAATATTTCTATTTTAGAGTGACTACAAATCAGAATTTGAAGAAAATCCATTTAAATACCTATTATAAAACAACTAAAATACAACCTACATAAATGAAACATTTATAAAAAAATAGAGTATTTTCAAATACTAATAATACTAATAAACAGGTCTAAGGGGTATTTTAATGGATGAAGACAAAAAACATGATACTGAAGATACTATAGAAACAAATCTTAATATAAAAGAATTTGGTATTAAGGCCAAAGACTTTTTTTCTAACAAAAAAATATTCAACAAAACTACCCTTATAATACTCTTAATTTTAGTTACAATGATTTGTTCAATTTACTTTAGAACATACACTGAAACACTACCTAAAACAGAAGACTGGGCAGAAAGCTCAGTTATTAGTTATTATAAATCACAAATAAAAACGCAAGTAGACTCAGAATATCCTAACCTTCCAGAAGTAAATAAAGAAGATCTCATAAATAAACGATTTGCAGAAGTTTATCAAACAGAAAAAAATAATATAGAATCATCTCAAAAAAGTTTGGCAGCACAATACAGGGAAGATTTTCAAGATGAAAATAATCAAACTTACCTGCTTGCAATTGATCCTTATTATTATTCTCTAAAAGCAACAAACTTAATTGAAGATGGAACAGTTTGCGATGAGATAAAAGAAGACGTATGCTGGAACACACATGAAGTTGCGCCAAAAGGAAGAGAAATGACACTTGATGGACACACATTAATTCTTTTCTGGACATATAAAATCTCTAACTTTTTCAAACCAGGAACACCCTTATTAAACTCAATATATCTTATTCCTGCACTAATCATATTATTAGGGCTTATACCTGCATTTTTTATTATTAAAAAATATGCAGGAATTGTAGGTGGATTTGTTGCAGCAATGCTTGTAGGAATACACCCATACTTATTAGGTAGAACTCCTGCAGGATTTGTAGATACAGATGCATATGGTATAACAATGCCCTTGTTCATCTTTTGGTTTATTATAGAAGCGTTTTCTGCAAGAAGCTATCAGAAAAAAGGTTTATTTGCAGCGCTAGCAGGAGTTGCAACATGGATATTCTATAAAACTTGGGGAGGAGGATGGTACTTCTCATTCGATATCTTAATTGCAGTATTAATTGGAATGATAATTTACCAAATAATAAAAATACTAATAGATTCTAAAGAATCAAAGAAAAAACATATCAAATTGTTTCATTCAAGAATTATTAGATCAAATCTAATAATATTTGCAGTTTATTTATTAGTAACAATTATATTTATGAGTTACAAAGTAGTAATTTCTACACTAACATCTGTAACGCGATCTGCAGGATTACAGAATGCAGTTCATTCGACATTGTGGCCTAATGTTTATACAACAGTTGCAGAGTTAAACACACAGAGTCTAACAGGAATAACAAAGGCCCTAGCTTCAAGCAGTCTAGGACAAACAATGATATTTCTTGCATTACTCGCAATTCCATTATCACTAATAAAAGTATACAATAAAAGAACATGGACTTATTTAATTGGATCAGCGATATTATACTTAATCTTAACAAGCAAATCTATTATTGCAAAAATAAGTCCTAACTTTTACATAGTCTTAATTTTACTAACAGTTGCAATAGGAATACTTGTTAATTTATTTCAAGAGAGAAAAGAGAGAGCAAGTATATTACTTCCTGCACTATTAGGTGCTCTTTTTGCTGGAACTATTTTTGCCTCTGTAAGAGGAATAAGATTTGTTTTATTGGGGATTAATCCATTCTCATTAATGATTGGGTTAACAATAGGAATACTATTTATTAAATTAAGTAAAAGGTTGCATGTTCTATTTGACATACCAAAGATTGCAACAAAAATTATTGTTCTTATTTTAGTTGTAATAATTTTTGTAAATTATTTTGGTGCTGCACACATAGTTTCACTAAATGAAATCCCACAAATGAATGATGCATGGCATGAGTCTTTAACAAAAATAAGAGCAGAATCAGATCAGAAGGCGATAATCACTTCTTGGTGGGATTTCGGCCACTGGTTTAAAGCTGTTGCAGATAGAGCAGTAACATTTGATGGTGTAACTCAGAATACGCCAATGGCCCATTGGGTTGGAAAATCACTTGTAACAAGCAATGAAGATTTAACAGTTGGAATACTTAGAATGCTTCATTGTGGATCAAATGACGCATTTGAATTATTAAATAATGAATTAAATAATCCTGCACTAAGCGTAGCTATTCTTGACGAGATCGTGCAAGAGAACAAAGAAGATGCTAAACAAATTCTCTTGAGTAAAGGTTTTCAAACTAGTTCAGTAAATAGTATATTACAAAAAACACACTGCAATCCTCCAGAGGCATACTATATAACTAGTGGGGATATGGTTTCTAAATCAGGAGTTTGGGCACACTTTGGATTATGGGATTTCAAAAAAGCAGATCTTTATTATAATGGAAAAAGTAAAGACTTTTCTTCATTCACAAATCTTGCAAAAATACATAATTATGAAGATTCTGAAATAGAAGTTCTATTTGATGAAATAAATATGCTTCAAACTGAAAAAGAAGCTAACACTTGGATAAGTGGTTGGCCAGGATATATTGGCACAGGATCATGTTTAAACATCAATAACACAGTTAATTGTAATATTAATGTAAAAATTGGTTCACAAAATGGTGCAGATTTAGTTATAGAAAAATATATATTTAATAAACTTACAGAAGAAGGCGAAGGGGTATTAGGAATATATAAAGGAACAACAAAAGTAGGTGAAGATAAGGTAAGTATAAGATCATTTACAACTGAAATCAATAACGAATTAAAAACTTATGACTCTTCAGCAAGTGGTGTTGATATTTCAATATTTAATATTGGCAATAGTGCAGTAGTTAGTTCTAAAGAATTAAGCACTTCAATTTTCACAAGACTATTTTATTTTGATGGTAAATATACCACCCACTTTGAAAAGTTCTCAGATCTTAGATCACAAACATCAAATCAAAGAATAATAGTGTGGAAAATTAATTGGGATGGAAATGTATTATCTGCAGGACCAACTCCTGTTAATATTACCATTGAATAGAGTAAATTTAATGGCTTTTTAAGGGTAAAAATAGCATAAAAAACACAACACTTATAAAGCTAAACTATTTCTTATTTTAGTATGGTGCACGACGATAAAATGCCTAAGAATATTGAAGAAAATAATGTTAGAAATGATGAAAATCTAGCAGAAACTAATGACAAAATAATTCCTCAAATAATTGATGAGGAAATGAAAACTTCATACTTAGATTATGCTATGTCTGTTATAATTGGCAGAGCACTTCCCAATGCAAAAGATGGGTTAAAACCAGTTCATAGAAGAATTCTTTTTGCAATGAATGACCTTGGATTACAGTACAACAAGCAATTTAGAAAGTCTGCAAGAATTGTTGGAGACGTTCTTGGTAAATATCATCCACATGGAGATCAATCAGTATATGATGCATTAGTTAGAATGGCACAAGAGTTTTCTCTTAGATATCCTTTAGTTAATGGTCAAGGAAACTTTGGAAGTATAGATGGGGATAGCCCTGCAGCAATGAGATATACTGAAGCAAAGATGATGAAAATTACAGAAGAGTTGCTTCAAGATATTAACAAAGAAACTGTTTCTTTTGTAGAGAACTTTGATGGTTCATTAACAGAACCTGAAGTTCTTCCAGCAAAACTACCCAACTTATTAGTTAATGGTTCCTCAGGAATTGCAGTTGGAATGGCAACAAATATTCCACCCCATAATGTAAAAGAAGTTTGCTCTGCAATAATTGCAAAAATCGATAATCCAGATCTTACAGTTGCTGAAGTCATGGAATACATTCCTGGGCCAGATTTTCCAACTGGAGGAATAATAATTGGCAGAACAGGTATACAATCAGCCTATGCAAAAGGCAGAGGGATTATTAGAATTAAAGGAAAATGCCATCAAGAAACAGTAAGAAATAAGAACGCAATCATAATCACAGAACTACCTTACATGGTTAACAAAGCATTAATGATAACCCAAATTGCAAATGGGGTTAAAGATAAAGTCATTGAAGGCATCTCAGACATAAGAGATGAAACTGATAGAACAGGTATCAGAGTAGTTATTGAATTAAAAAGAGATGCATCATACGAAGTTGTTGAAGCACAGCTTCTAAAACATTCAAGATTACAAGTTAGTTTTGGTATTAATCTTCTTGCAATACTAGATAAAAAACCTGTAACTCTAACATTACTAGATGCACTAGCTGTGTTTATAGATCATAGAAAAGAAGTAATAATAAAAAGAACTACTTTTGATCTAAGGAAAGCAGAAGAAAAAGCGCATTTATTAGAAGGTCTAGTTATTGCACTAGACAATCTTGATGCAGTTGTAAAATTAATTAAATCATCAAAAACCGCAAAGGATGCACGAGAAGGATTAATTAGAAATTTTGATTTAAGTGAAAAACAAGCACAGGCAATTCTAGATTTAAAATTACAAAAACTAACTGGTTTAGAACAAAACAAAATAAAAACAGATCTAAAAGATGCACTGTCACTAATAGAAAAACTAAAAATAATTTTATCTGATGAAAACGAAATTAAGAAAATAATAAAGAAAGAATCAAAAGAATTAATAGAAAAGTTCAGTGATGAAAGAAGAACAGAGATTTCAGATCAGGAAGAAGAAGTTGACATTGAAGATATGATTGAAGAAGAAGATCAAGTAATAATGATAACAAATTCAGGTTACATAAAAAGAATGCCAATAAAAAACTACAAAATCCAAAATAGAGGAGGAAAGGGAGTTATTGGTATGCAAACAAAAGAAGAAGATTTTATTGAAGATATATTTATTGCAAATACAAAATCTTACTTACTCTGTTTCACAAATAAAGGAAAAGTTCATTGGCTAAAAGTATATAAAATACCTGAAGCTTCACGACAAAGCAAAGGTAAAGCAATAATAAATTTACTTAACCTAAAACAAGAAGACTCTATTAGTGCAGTTATCCCAATAAAAGATTTTAGTAAATCAGAATACCTTGCAATGGTCACAGAAAAAGGAATAATTAAAAAAACAGAATTAAAACTCTATAGCCGACCAAGAAATGGAGGAATTATTGCAATCAGTTTAGATCAAGAAGATGAATTAGTTAAAGTTCTGAAAACATCAGGCTCAGAAAATATAATGATTGCAACAAAGAATGGTCAAGCAGTAAGATTTAATGAAAAAGATGCTCGACCAATAGGAAGAAGTGCCAGAGGAGTAAGAGCAATAACATTAGTTAAAGATAAAGTTATAGGTGCAGTTGTTGCAAAAGATGATGCTACAATCCTAACAATTACTGAAAACGGTTATGGTAAAAGAACAAGTATTCCTGAATATAGACTCATAAGAAGAGGTGGAAAAGGAGTTAGAAATATTATCTGCAGTCCAAGAAATGGAAAAGTTGTAGAAATAAGACAAGTTTATGATCAGAATGAAATAATCATTATGAGCAAACAAGGGCAAGTAATAAGAACACAAGCTTCACAAATCTCAGTTATAGGAAGAAACACCCAGGGTCTAAGAATTATGAAACTTAAGGCTGGCGATAAAGTAACAAGTATTGCAAAAGTTGTTAATAATGATTAATTCTATTTGCTCCAATAGTGTAGTCCGGCCAATCATCTCGGCCTCTCGCGCCGAGGACACGGGTTCGAATCCCGTTTGGAGCATTAACAATCCTTTGGGATTCAAACAAAGTTCCTTTGGTGCCAACAGTTTACTGTTGAGTACGAATTCATTTTGGAGTGTTATTCTTAATAATATTTAGTAAAATATATAAATAACAAAAAGGTAAGCTTTATATGCCAAAATTAATACTAATAAGAGGATATAGTGGCTCAGGAAAATCAACCTTAGCCAAAGCTATTGGTAAAAAATATAAATTTGTCGTGCTTGGACATGATTCATTTATTTTTGATTATCATCCTTTTGAAGTATCAGGAAAAGAATTTAAATTAGCAAATCAAAATTTATTTTCATGCTTCAAAAATTATCTTAATAAATCATACAATATAATTTTAGAAGGAGTTTTCAGTTCAATTGACAAAAGAATAAATAATATAGATATAAATAAGTTTGTTAAATTAGCTGAAAAACACCAATATAAAATAATAAAAATATTATTATTAATTGGTAAAACAGAGTCCTGCAAAAGAACTAGCAAGAGAGGGACCCCTGTACCTACTTCATTGTTTCAAAAGCTAAAGAACTCTCTTGATAAAACCTTGTATGGAGATGAACTTATAATAAATACTACTAAACTAAAAAAACAAGAAATTCTAAAGTTAATTGAAAGAAAATATTTTAAGAAATAAATAATTAAAAAGCGCCCAAATCAAAGCAACTTTTAAATATTATCGAACACTTTGATATTTAAGTTGTGAGCCTGGTTTAGATAAGACTATCTGCCAAACATGGTTATGTCGTGCTCTGAAAGAACCTGCAGAACTTAATAAATAATAGCTCCACATTCTAAAAAATCTTTTATCATAATTATTTTTAAGCTTGCTCCAATTGTTATTAAAATTATTATACCAAGCCATCAATGTAGGATTATAATAAACTCCAAAGCTATGCCAATCATCAAGTTGAAATATGCCTTCATATGTTTTCGTAATCTGAACTGCAGAAGGCAGCATCCCA
>Ga0207996_1000800_pt1 | contig 25277 bp, 20 predicted proteins | sample AntAceMetag02UKG_FD_184773 | JGI IMG/M metagenome (GOLD analysis project Ga0207996, IMG submission 184773) | Saline lake microbial communities from Ace Lake, Antarctica - Antarctic Ace Lake Metagenome 02UKG (SPAdes) (version 2) | ecosystem: Environmental > Aquatic > Non-marine Saline and...
CGGCAAGCGCTGTTAACATCATAGGAAAGGTTAAAGGGGATGTCTCTAAGTTGAAGGAAGTTATGGATGAAAGCCAAGTCGCCGTCGAGGCGAAAAATTTTCCTTAACCTCCCACCCCACGCCTCTCTCCCGCAATGCTCAATTTTTACACGCCACTGACTTCTCGAACTTATAGCCTGCACCGTGCCCATGTCTGCAAAATTTTCGCGCCGAACCTCGGAGCTATCTCATTGGAAATGTGCCTCCTTTCTCTTGTGATTTTTTTTCAAATAAGGTTGCCTCATCCATGGCGTAAACCACATCCATCTCACGGCCATGGTAGGGGTGATCTGCAACTTTAGCATCATCGCGTTCAGCAGTATGCCAGAATAGACGGTTACAAAGAGTTTCTTGCAATTGATCCCGGCCGGCTATAGTAGAAAGTTAAGCACAAAATGGCTGGATGTCAAGTCGGCTGCGCGCTATTTATATAGTTATATCATTAGTTTATATTGATGTCTCTTATGGGCCTAGAGACATTTCTATCGCTTTTACATACCCCCCCCCTTCTGCCCTTATATGTGATTGTGGACTCACGTGCCGTACATGTGCGTTCGGGTGCCTTCTCGTGGCAAAGCTGAAGTGCAAGCGGAAATCAATAATCGACGGGTTTTTAGAAATGTTTTTTTAATCCTTATATCGGAATTCAAGTCTTCTTATCGTCCATTTCCGGAGTGTGACTAAAAAAATCTAAGGAAATTAATTTTGATGCTCTCGTAAAAAGTCCGAATTTGGCATTTTTAGAAGGGATAACCTATTGAAATTATTAGGTGCGAGCTTCGCATTTTGACTTTTTACGAATGCATCAATTTTTTTCTTGACAAATGTGAGGAGCTGTTTTAGGATTGTTGACAAACGACAAACGACAAACGACAAACGACACGGGTAGGAGGTTGCCTTGGATGTTTTGAGTCTATCTAAAAGTTTGGTTAAATATCTCAGAGATAACATTATCACCGGTGAATTCCATCCGGGTCAGAAGCTCAATGAAATAGAGCTGGCCTCTGATCTAAACATCAGTCGCGCACCGTTGCGCGAGGCATTCTATGCACTGGAAAATGAACATCTGATTACCAGAATCCCTCGAAAAGGGGCATACGTCACTGAGATATCGAATCAAAATATGAGAGAATTATACACTGCTCGGGAGATGATTGAATGCTATGCGATTGATCTTCTCGAGTCCGAAAATGTGCGGGATCTACCCGATGTATATTCGTCCTTGGACAAAGCCTCGAATTTGTCGTGGCCCCCCCAGTTTAAGGATCAAGATAAACTTCTGCATTGCCTCTGGGTCAACACTGATTTTCACGTCAAGCTTGTTGCTTCAGCCCGTAACCAGTGGTTAATTTCCTTTTATGATTCAATTGTCAGCAATTTAGCGCGATATCAATTCTTTTGCATATGGCTATCTGGCCAGCCGGCTGCATCTCTGGAGATGCACAAGCAGATCTACGATCTACTGAGGAAAGGTGCCTACAGCAAAGGCAAAAAGGCTTTAATGCAACATATTGAGTACACCGTTCAATACATCGAGCAACAAATCGGTGAAGAACCAGTTGAGATGACTAAAAATATAAGGAAGATTAAACATATCGCATAGCCAGGAAGGGCTGTTATGTCTCCGAGCCATCCATAGAGGACTGCCGGAATATCTTCCAGACCAGAGAGATGATCGAGTGCAATATCATTAACTGGCTAAGTTCAAAAAATTTAAGGGATTTTCCAGAGGTGGCTGCGGCGATTGAGATGACGGAACAACAACAGTTTATCGATTCGTATAGTTCAGAGGCAATGGATTTAGGCTCACGGAACCCCTTCCCTTGCTTCCACATAAAGCTGGTTGAATCCACCGGGAACCACTGGCTAATTCGATTCGATAAGATGGTCGTACCTACCCTCACACGATACCAGTTCATGAGCTACTTTCCCGAAAATTTCGGAAAAGCCCAAGAGGAGCATAAGCAGATTTTAGAGCTGATCAAGGGCGGCAATTGTGGCCAGGCAAAAAAAAGCTAAGGGCTCACATTAGGGCCTTTCTGAAGAATGTGGAAGAGAGAATAGGCGAGAGGCTCCAGTAAATAATCGTTGACCGTTAAAACGAGTGTGGGGGTTTACCCAAGGCAATACTTTAACATAGGAGGTAACCTTAAATGAGTTCGAGCACGGAGCAATTAATTCAAGATCTAAAAGATATTGTCGGAGATAATTACGTGCATGCTGAATTGTTTGAGAGGATAAGCTATGCCGACACCTCACTCCCCTATGATGTAGAGGAGGGAGATTTACCTGATGTAGTGGTACATCCTGCCGATGCACGGGAGATTTCCGAGGTTCTGAAGTATGCGAATCAATCCAAAATCCCAGTGACGACGTATGGCTCTGGCACCTCCCTTATCTTCGGCACCAAGCCCAAGCACCATGGCATAAGCATGAGCACGGAGCGATTAACCTCCTTGGAGATCAAGGAAGAGCATCAGTGGTTTGAGTGCGGTGCTGGCTTAAAAACAGGTCCACTCATCAAAGAATTGGGAAAGCTGGGTTATTTTCTGCCAATCCAAACACAGATCGGCTCCAGCGTAGGGGGCGCGGTAAGTGTGAACACTCTTGGTCATTTGACAGATAACATCTTTGGCAGACCCTTGAATAATATTTTGGGCCTGGAGGTTGTCCTCCCAACAGGGGAGATAATAGAAACAGGCTCAAAGTGTCTAAGACGTTCAGCTGGCTGGGATCTAGCGCGGATCTTCATAGGCGGTGAAGGGATATTAGGGATCATCACCAGGGTCAGAATGGTCCTCATCCCTATGCCGGAAACCGTTGATGCGGTTGGTTTTTTCAAGAATGTTGAGGAAATCGGGCATGCCATGGGGTTGATGTACAAGAACAGACTACCCCTGCCCATGGATGGAGAATTTGTGGGGGAGAAGGGCTGCAAGATAGGCTGTGAGGCCATGGGGCTGGATTTCCCGGAAGGCGCAATGGCTATTACTCGTTCAATGGGCAGAACGAAAGAAGAGGCCAAAGAGAATGCACAAGAGATGGTTAAATTATTCAAGGATGGGGCAGCGATCGAAGCGTTTATACTGGAAGATCCGGAAATCGCGGCGAAGGTGTGGGCAGTTCGAGAGTATGGCATGCGCTGGGGACAGGAGAAGGGACTGAAAGGCTACCTAGCCATAGAAGTCAATCCTGCGTTGCCTCGTTTGGCGGAGGCTATGACGGAGCTAACCCATATTACCGAGGGCAGGAACGATCTCATTGGCGAGACCGAGGCCTATCTTTATGGCCATGTTGGCTCGGATTCTCTTCACTGTGCCTTTGTTTTTCCTTATGAGTGGTCCACCGAAAAGATGAAGCAGGTCGTCGATGAAATCTGGAACCTCGAAAAGGAACTGCAACTAAAATATGACGGCGTGGGTGGTGATTGGGGGTGGCTTCCCCACCGCGTTCCTTTTTTTCGGGAAAAATACGGGGAGACCAGTTACGAACTTATTAAGAAAATGAAGCAGCTATTTGATCCCAACAACGTCCTTAACCGTGGTAACGTTGAAGGAGAGGTATGATGAACGAAGAACAAAGAAAAGAAAACATAGAGAAAGATTTAAAGGAAGCGCTTATTTCATGTGAGAAGTGCCATTTCTGTAACACCGTGTGTCCGATTGTTGATACCCGGGTCACCCAAGGGTCCTATGGCATAGGTCGGGCTATTTATTATGGATTAAAATGGAATGAATTCAACGAAAGTCTAAGAGATTTGGTGTATTCATGCACTACGTGTGCAAAATGTGTCGCCATGTGTAAAAGGGTGGCACGGGCCTTGCCAATCGTTGAAATTGTTGAGAAGGCCAGGGAATACCTTTTAGTTGAGAAGATGTTAGGCCCTATGCCTGACCAGGTAGGGGTGTTAAAGAATATGCATGTTCGAGGTAATCCATGGGGCAATCCCTCTCATGAGAGGACAAAGTGGGCCGAAGGACTTGATGTGCCATTTGCCTCAAAAGATCATAACGTGGAGGTGCTTTACTTTGTGGGCTGTGCTTCCTCCTACGATGCACAGGGTCAGAAGATCGCAAAAAACCTCAGTAAGATCCTTATGAAGGCGGGCGTTAACTTTGGAATCCTGGAGAACGAAACATGTAGTGGACATGAAGCCCGAAGAATGGGGGAAACCGGTCTCTTTGCCTACCTGTCAGAGGCCAATATGGAGATGTTCAGGGAGGCTGGAGTTACCCATATTGTTACCGGCGATCCACACAGCTACTACAGCTTTACCCAAGAGTATCCTGACAAATGTAATGGCTTAAAAGTCCAGCACTACACGCAGTTTCTCAATGAGCTAATAGATGATGGGAAACTAAAACTTGCCGCAAAGTTAAACAAAACCGTGACCTATCACGACCCCTGTTATCTGGGAAGACACAGCGAAGTGTTTGAGGAGCCAAGGAACCTGGTAAAGAGAGTCCCTGGTGTGACCCTGGTGGAAATGGAAACCGCGAGGGCCGATAGCGACTGCTGTGGTATGGGTGGAGGTCGCATGTGGATGGAGCCGCGGCAAGACATGCGCTCCTCACAGGTAATCGCGGAGAGACGGGTTCACCAGGCGCTCGACACCGGTGCTGATGTACTGCTTACGGCGTGCCCCTTTTGCAACATCACGCTCAATGACGCGGTGAAATCCTTAGAAAAAGAGGATACCATTCGGGTTATGGATATCACGGAGCTCATTTCCATGTCTCTCTAAAGCATATAAATCAAAACAATAAAAATAGAGGAGGAAAATACGAAATGAATGAAACGATACAGTCAAAAAAGGATCAGCCTTGGAAAACGGACAACTGGTTTGTCAGCCAGTGGAATTTCTTAGAAGATGTGACTAAGGATTTCCAGCCGCCTAAGGAGGTAAAGATCCACGATATTACCCTTCGTGATGGAGAGCAGCAGGCAGGGGTCATATTTACCAAGGACGATAAAATACGAATTGCTGAGAAGCTCGCTGAGATCGGGGTCCATCGTATTGAGGCGGGTATGCCGGCAGTGTCTCCTCCAGACGAGGCTGCTATCAAGGAGATCGTAAAGCGTAAGCTGGACTCTGAGATTTTTTGCTTCTGCCGTTGCATGGTTGATGATGTGAACAGAGCAGTGGATTGCGGGGTAGACGGCATAGTTATCGAGATACCCTCCAGCTCTCACCTTGTCGAGAAAGGCTATAAATGGCCCATGGAAAAGGCAATAGACTTATCCATCAAGGCGACATCTGCTGCTAAAGAACAAGGGCTATATACAGTCTTTTTCACCATTGACGCTACCAGAGCGGATATGAATTGGTATTTAAATCTTATAGAAAGGGTCGCTAAAGAGGGCCATATGGATGCCCTGACTCTCGTCGATACTTTTGGCGTCTTGTCTCCACAGGGCGCTTCCTACTATACAAAGACCGTCAAGGAAAGAATAAATAAACCGCTGGAAATCCACTTCCATAATACCTTTGGGATGGCGACGGCTAACACGATAATGTCCGTACTTGCGGGAGGTGAAGTGATTCACTCCACTGTTACTGGGATCGGCGAGGGGCCTGGTAATTGTCCAATGGAAGAGACAGTGCTATCACTCCTAATTCTGTATGGGATCGATGTGGGAATCAAGTATGAAAAGCTCACCGAACTTTCTAAGCTGGTGACGGAGCTTGCCGGTGTTCCTGCCAATCGCCCTTTTGTAGGGGATGAGGTTAATGATATAGAATCTGGGATTCCTGCTGGTTTTTATAAAAATGTGTTTGAGACAGACCCTACAATACTTGTCCCTGTCCTGCCCAAGTTTGTGGGGCATGAAAATCCGAAAATACTAATGGGCAAGAAGAGTGGGCCTGATAGCGTTAGCATGTGGGCCCAAAGGATGAATATAGAACTCAGTGAGGAGGAAATCATGGATGTCCTCATGGAGGTGAAGCTAAAATCATATGATTTAAAACGGGTGCTCACTGAAGATGAGTTTAAGCAAATAGCCCAGAATGTATAGGCTGGAAGATAGGCGTAGACAGAAGCTATGTGATCAAATCAATTTGGAACAAAAACTCATATAAACAGATGACCGTGTGGGGTTCTTGGAGCTTTAAAAAGTTCTCCGCTGATCGGGTTTCCCAAATTGGTTGACAAGCCTACATGGTTTAAGAAGTTACTATTTGGGATGATGGCGATGATAATATCATTGTAAGCACAAATGGTAAACACAAAGCTATCGCAGACGATACACACCAGGGCAGGCGAGAGCCTTTAAAGAAGTCCAGAGATAGGAGAAAGCAACACTAATAAAGTCCTATCTATTTACCATAGGAAAGGACAAAACCCAACTATCGCCTTAGAGTCTTTATCAATGGAATTGTTGTTTTCAAGGACCAGAGAATATCCAGAGATTAGTATTTCTTAATTCTAAGGATAATTAATTTTGCAGGAAACTGTATTCAAATGCATTTACTCCAAAAAAGAAACCTTTGGAGAAGGTGGCAGTTATGTTGGAGCTCGTGGTTCACCTCCAGAGCGGCGAACAAAGTCTGGAGGAATGGTAAATCTTAAGTGAAAACATTTAAATAGCTTAAGGAGAAAGGAGTAGAAAATGATAAATAAAATAAAAATTATATGTGTTTGTTTTGTTTCAGTTGGACTCATTTTTTTCTGTCATGGCTTAGTAGAGGCCAAAGATGCAATAAAAATCGGCGTAGTACATAACTATACGGACATAAGCGGTAAAAGCATTAAAGAGGGCGCGATACTCGCAAAGGAACATATTAACAAAGAGGGAGGAATTTTCGTAAAGGAATATGGGAAAAAGCTGCCAGTCGAATTGTTTTTTGCAAATGATGGTGCTAGAGCACATATTTCTGCCGCAGCTGCTGAGAAATTATGTGCAGTTGACAAAGTTGATTTTTTAGTGGGGGCCAATGTTACCGAACTTACCTTGGCACAGCAAGAAGTGTCCGCAGACTATAAGAAAATTTTTCTCAGTTCTGGGGCTGCGGGTATGCAATTATGCGCTAATGTTGAGAAAAACTATGACCGTTACAAATATTATTTTAAGTACGAATGCCTCGATTCAATGCAGCTTGCAAAAGGGTTTTTAAGCCTGGCCGTGCTTACTGCAAAGGAAATAGGCAAGCAGTTAGGAATTCCGTTGAAGGATGTTAAAACGGCCGTCCTGGCTGAGCATGCTGAATGGGCAGAGCCGGTTGTAAAGTATGTGACGAAAGGCATGAAAGAGGCAGGAATTAATATTGTGTATGTAGCGCGGCCTTCGCGAGACTCACTTGACTTGACTACAGAACTAATTGAAGCTACCTCGAAAGGGGCCATATATGCATGGGTATGTTTTTCGGTGGAAGCCGGCTATGCGTTGGTAAAAAACATCTATGACCTTCAGTTACCCATAGTGACTACTGGTTGGAACAGTGTCGCTCAAGATTTGGGCGGCTTTTGGAAAGCGACTGCAGGTAAAGGCATCTATGCAATGACATTTACATCAGCCACGCCGAGACTTGCTTTAACGCCTAAAACAATTCCGTTTTATGATGCCCACGTGAAACGGTGGGGCTTTCCCCCACGAACGTATCGGGGCAATGCCGAATATAATAACATGATGATACTGAAAACAGCTATTGAAAAGGCGGGGTCATTAGATACTGATAAGATTATTCACGAATTGGAAAACATAACTTATGTAGGTTTGCTGGGGACCAATAAAGTAGACCCGAAAACCCATAATAGCATAGCTGGAGAGGGCTACCTGCCGGAAAATTTGACGATTCAGTGGATAGCAGGCGGGAAACAGCAACTGGTTCTTCCTGAATATTTAGCTACTGAAAAAATGCAATTACCTCCCGCACTGCTTAAGCTTTATAATAAATAAAAACATATTGCAAAAGGAGTCCTTCTGTATCTGAACGAGGTTTATCTTGGTTGAATCTAATGCATTTAGAATGTTACGAAAAACATAACATGAATGCCCCGCTATTTATAGCGGGGATGAAAGGTTGTTGTTTTAAATAAAATTAAGTTGGCATAAGGTATATGCATGGCTATTAGAGGAGCAAGTCATGGTGTATGGGACACGAGATACGATTAGAACTTTTTTAAAGCCCCGCTTTTCAAGACTGGGTTCTTTACCCTAACGTTGCATAAAATTTGAGTTCAAAACGATTTAGATTAGGTCAGCAAGGGACGCTGGGCCATTTTCAAGGATGAAAGTGTATTGAACATACGGTGAGGTCTTGAAAATGGACAAGCGTTTCTTGATGGCCTGATATAGAGCGAGCGTAGCGTTTTTGGACCGAAGGCTTATGCAACGTTAGGGTTTACTATGCGTGAGTTCTTCAAAAACACTACAATTTGACGTTTTCGGCAGTCTCATAAGCATCTAAAAGGGGATTAAATGAGATGGATATGATTCTTAAGTTGTTAATATATACCCTTATCACAGGTACTGTCTATTGTATTATTGCTTTGGGATTCTCTTTAGTATTTGGTGTAGCCGAGATACTTAACTTGACCCATGGTCTTTATTATGTACTTGCAGGATATCTCGTTTATACCTTTTTTGTTCTTGTTAACAACTTATATATAGCTATTGTTTTGGCAATTGTAGGCACCACGGTGTTTGGAGCGCTTACATATTTGATAATTTATAGGGTCATGGATTCAGGCTTTAAGGTGCTCCTTGCGACCTTTGCGATTTGCGGTGCTGTTAGTGAGATTCTATTCATGACTTATGGAGTTAGCCCTATTGGTCTTCCTAATATTATTGATGGGCGTATTACAATATTTGGTGTCCCGGTGATCAAGCAGGCAGTCTTGGCGGCTGTAGTTTCACTCTTTGTTTTGTCTGTCTTTATCTATCTATTAAATAAAACAGATATAGGCAGGGCAATGAAAGCTGTGTCTCAGAATACTGAAATTGCCAAGCTCTCGGGAATAAATATTAATAGGATAAAGGGTATGACGGTTATAATCGCTGCATTATTGGCGAGTATAGCCGGGGTGTTTTATCTTCCTCTGCAATCTATGCGACCAGAACTGTGGATGAAAATCACTGTACTTTCTTTTGTTATTGTAGTCTTAGGTGGTATGGGAACGGTGAAAGGAGTACTTGCGTCTTACATAATTGCATTTACAGAATATGCCACAACACTTGCATTCGCAGAAGGCTCTTATGTTAAAGAAGGAATTTATCTTTTGATAATGATAGTTATTCTAATGTTTAGACCTCAGGGTTTATTTGGAAAATCGTTAGGACCGTTAGAGGTACAGATATGAGTTATAAAATAAATCCATTAAGGTATCTAACAAAAATTCCTAAAATATGGATATTCCTTTTGTTAGTACAGATTGCCATACCTGTTGCGATCAATAATCCGTATTACATAAAGATATTCGTAATGTTTTATATTTATATCATTTTTGCCATGAGCTGGGACTTACTTGGAGGGTATTTAGGGATTGTAAGTTTTGGCCATGCCCTATTTTTTGGAGTTGCGGCCTATACCACTGCTCTTTTAAATGTAAGACTTAACTGGCCCCCAATTATAAATTTTCCCCTTAGCATACTTTGCGCATTAGTTATGTCTCTAATAGTAGCAAAACCCTCAATAAGATTGAAGGGACATTACCTTACATTAGTAACACTCGCATTTCCTATAATAGTAACCAATGTTTTCTTTGCCTTTCCAGGTTTTTTTGGTGCGGATCTTGGAATTCCTGGGATTAGTCGGCTGTCATACTCAAGAGTTGTTGATTTCTATATAGCTTTTATAGCGACATGGGTTATTTACTTTATCTTAAAAAGGATAATAAGCTCTGATATAGGGTTGATTCTGAGGGCTATTCAAAGCAATGAAGTTGCGCCCGTTAGCTGCGGAATTGATATAGCAAAGGTCAAATTGCAAATGTTTTTAGTTAGCGGAATGTTTGCCGGGGTTGCCGGCTTTCTTTATGCTCATGTCATAAAGATAGTTGGGCCTGAAAGCCTTGGAATGGGTCTCTCGGTGGAGGCTGTTGTTATCTGTGTTATTGGAGGTATCGGCACTTTATCTGGTGCGGTTTTTGGAGCTGTGGTTGTCACTTTTATCAATGAATTTCTAAGAATCATTGAAGAATATCGATTCCTAATCTATTATCTGCTTATATTATTGATAGTTTTATTTTTTCCAAAAGGATTGAAGTTTTATATTGATAAGTTGTTGTCTTTCACTGGAAAAAGGTTAAGAGGGAAAGGATTTGGGCTTTGAAAGAAAATGAAATTAAAAAGAAAACGCTGACAACTAAAGGCCTTACGAAACATTTTGGCGGGTTGGTCGCTATTGATGGCATAAATATTGAGACAGAGGAAGGTTCTATCACCGGAATTATTGGACCTAATGGTTCGGGTAAGACAACCTTTTTTAATTTGATTACCGGATATTTGAAACCCACGAATGGTAATGTTTTTTTTAAAGGGAGAGACATAACGGGGATTAAGCCGCATGATATAGTGAACATGGGAATGGCAAGGACATTTCAGGTCCCCCAATGTTGCAAAGCGTTGACGGTTAGAGAAAATATTCGGCTTGGCTGTTTAAGACGTTATTCTGGTGAGGAGATTGAGGAAAAAAGTAGACATTTTGCTAAGATCGTTGGAATAGACCAATTTTATGATGTAATGACCGAAAATGTGCCCATTGGTTATTTGAGAAAAATTGAAATAGCCATGGCGCTGGCGACTAATCCCAAACTGATTTTGTTAGATGAACCTTTTTCAGGATTAACTGATTTGGAATGTGAAGAACTATCTGCCCTTATTAGAGAGTTATACCTGAAAGTGACTTTAATTGTGATTGATCATAAATTGAAGCATCTGATGCCGATTGTGGAAAGGGTGTTAGTATTTAATCAAGGGAAAATATTTTTCGAAGGCTTACCTGATGAGACCTCAAAGAATCCTGATGTTCAAAAGATATACATAGGGGGAGAAGTATGACAGTGAAAGCAAATTCATTGTTAAAGGTAAGCGACCTGGTGGCAGGCTATGGTGACGTGAAAGTATTGATGGGGATTGATATAGAATTAGGACAAAACGAGATGTTGGCTATGGTTGGACCAAATGGGGCCGGAAAAAGTACGTTACTTCGCTGTATTTCGGGCCTTCTATCAACTAATGATGGAGAGATTTGGTTCGTGGAAAGACAAATTAACAATCTCAGTTATTTAGATATAGTAAAAAGTGGAATTATTCTATGTCCCGAAGGTGGAAAAGTATTTCCTGAAATGAATGTTGAGGATAATTTGTTAATAGGGGGATATTTGCAAAATAAAAGACAAAAGAAGAAGCAACTTAAATTTGTGTATAACTTATTTCCTATTTTGAGGGAAAGATATACCCAGATAGCGGGAACTCTGAGTGGGGGCGAAAGGCAAATGCTTGGACTTGGAAGAGGTCTCATGTCTAAACCCAAACTCTTAATGATGGATGAGCCGTCTTTTGGGTTAGCCCCTTTAATGAAAAAAACTATTTATGAAGCTATAGACCAATTGAACAAGAAAGAAGGCATACCAATTTTTTTGGTTGAGCAAGATGCAAAATTGGCATTAGAATTCGCAAGTAGAGCCTATGTGTTAGAAAATGGGAAGGTTGCTATGAAAGGAAAACCTCAAGAATTATTGAATAATGGAGATTTTAGAAAAATTTATTTGGGAATATGATGAGAAAAAAAGATCAAGTGCTCAATTATAAGGGTATTATTAACATTTTTCTCTGAAATTGTGGCCATGTATAAATTGCTGAATTTGCCTATGCCCTTAGCTCCGCATTTGTGCAAGTGTATGTTTCAGAAAGAAAGGAGGCGATCATATAAAATAAAATTGATGCATAAGAGGTAGTTAAAAGAAGTAAATAATTGAATTTAGCTGTTAGAAAGAGGAGGGAAGAGATGAAAAGACAATTTGTCAAAATAATGACTGTCTTAAAAATTAATACTGTCATGTGCGTATCTCTTTGTTTGATTTTAGGGGTTGCCTTTGGTCCAATGGCGAAACAATCTTTTGCAGGAGAAGAAACGGTATACATTGCACTCATAGAAGGCTTAAGTGGACCCTATGCTTATGCTGGTCAGTCGATTTTAGCTGGTCTTGAATTCGCGCTTGAAGAAGCCAATCATTCAGTTCTAGGGAAGAAATTAAAACTTATAACGCGAGATAATGAACTAAAGCCGCCTTTGGCAATAAGAAAAATGAGAGAGGTAGTGAGAAAGTATAAGCCATTTTTTGTTTTTCAAGCGACATCGAGCTCTGTGAGTCTTGCCGTAGAGCAGGTTGCGCTGGAACTAAAGGTCCCCCTTTTCTGTGAGGGGTATGCAACACAAATAACAGGTTTGGAATGCAACAGATATACCTTTCGCTGGGATGCACCGAACTATGCGGGAGCAAGATCAGGACTGTCAGCCTTCTTGGAGCTTCATCCCAATTTAAAAACGTTCTATATTATCCGGGATAATAATGCGTCCGGACTTGATATGACAAATATACAAAAAGAACTCCTCAAGGAGATTGATGCAAAGATCCTAAAAGTGGTGGTGACGCCCCTCGGAAATGCGGATTTTAGTTCGTATTTGACCGAAATCGCAAGTTTAAAACCAGATGCCGTGATATTCAACACTTATGGCAGTGGAAATATCAACCTTACCAAACAGCTGTGGGAATTTGGAATTTCGAAAAAAGTACCTATTTTGTCGGCTTTTGGTAGTTTGGCTATGTTTCGAGGTATGCCACCCCAGGCGCCTAAGGGGATCTACTATGGGTTAAATTGGTGGCCTACGATGGATAATGAGTGGACGAAAGAATTTGTTGCTAAATGGCAAAAAGCACATAACGGAGAACTTCCCACGGACGGCGCTGCCAATTCGTATAATTCACTGAAAATGGTTTTGGCTGTGGCAGAAAAGGTTAAAAGTTTGAAGGCCAAGGACCTTATTTTAGGTCTGGAGAAATTCGGTAAATATGATGGGCCTACAGGAAAGGAATGGATGCGACCTTGGGATCACCAAATTGTTCATGCTTTTCTGATTGGAAAAGGAAAGGCTGTTAAAGATAAAAAATATGATGATGATTATTTGGACATTGTAGCCAGTGCTATGGAATATCCTAATACCAGCCCTCTTGACAGCACATGCAACTTCAAGATAAATGACGAAGATCTCTAATTCGTTCTAAAGTGAAATGAGAAGAGGGCCTGGGTTCAAGATCCTGGCCCTCTGATCATTCATTTATAAGTGGATAAACATGACAACTTCAATGATATTGCCGCAGGTTGTTAATGGGATTTGTTGGGGCATGATTTTGGGCCTTATTGCTCTTGGCTTAAATATTATTTTTGGCATGCTTAATGTCATAAATTTTGCCCATGGAGCTTTTTATGCCTTGTCGGCATACTTAGCATTCAGTCTTGTGAATTATTTGCATATTCCGGGTGTGTCTACTTTCTGGGGTAGCCTGATAATTGTTCCTATAATTATAGGAGTTTTTGGGATATTCATTGAAAAAGTTCTGGTTAGGCCATTGCTATCCGAAAAACATGAATATCAGTTATTGCTCACATTCGCAGTTCTTTTAATTTTACAGGAGGGCATCGCTATTGTTTGGGGAACTGTAGCGAGACCATTTAATTGTCCTATCTCCCTTATTGGAATTGTGGATTTAAAATTTATGGTATACCCCATCTATCGCCTTTTTGTTCTTGCACTAACGGGGATAATATTTGCGGCTCTCTGGTACTTCCTTAATAAAACCAATTTTGGTTCAATCCTAAGGGGGGGGATTGAAGATGGTGATATGATGCGATGCCTTGGAATAAATATAACCCTGGTCAGGAATCTTACTTTTGGATTAGGCATAGCTCTAGTTGGTGTAGGTGCTGTTTTGTCGGCGCCCATTACCGGAAGCCTCAACCCCCAAATGGGGATGACATATTTGATTACCTGCTTTGTTATTATCTCCCTCGGAGGGTTGGGGAGTTTTAAGGGTGCTATAATAGGTGGAATATTAATAGGCGTACTCAAGAGTGTCATGATCTTTATAGAACCTAAAGCATCAGAACTTTCCATGTTTATCTTAATGGCTTGCGTACTTACTTTAAGGCCACGGGGTTTATTCGGAAAACGTTAAAACGCAAAACAAATGAAAACACATATTGAATTTATAAAATTCGGATGGGAAAGCGGATCGGGCGGTTTTTTTATAATGATCATCTGCTTGGCAATACTTCCGTTTACGTTGCCATATGTCGATTTGGCTACAGAAGTTGTCATTCTCAGTTTACTAACGGTCTCATTTAATTTATTATTCGGCTACTCAGGTCTGTTATCCTTTGCGCAAGCTGCGCTTTTTTCAGTGGGCTCATACACAATGGGCAACTTAATCATTCATTTGGATATACATATTCTCTTGGGCATCCTGGCCGGAGGTATAATGGCTGCGCTGATTGCCCTTCCTATCGGAATCATAAGCATTCAAAGGATAGGTCTCTATTTTGCTTTTTTGACATTCGCTTTCAATGAGATGATTTATTACATCATATATGAATGGGTTTCCATGAGCGGCGGTGACGAAGGACTGCGGGGGATTTACCGGCCTAACCTTGACCTTGGAATATTTTCAATAGACTTATCAACCCAATTAAGATTTTATTTTTTTTCATGTGTTATTTTTGTCATATGTTTTTATATTATTAGTCGCATCATTAATTCGCCCTTTGGGAAGGTATTAAAATGTATCGGTGAAAATGCGGATAGGGCCGAGGCCATTGGGTATCGGGTGAAAAGTTTTAAATTAATGGTCTTTATCATTTCTGGCTTCTTCACTGGGGTGGCAGGTGCCCTTCATACAATGTTCGTAAAATTTGCTGATGTTGAACACTGTATGTGGCTTTTCTCAGGTGATATCGTTTTGATGACTTTACTGGGTGGCATAAAATCACTTTTTGGCCCCATGTTTGGTGCAGCACTCTTTGTTGTTCTTTCAGATTACTTAAGTACTTTGTGGGACCGATGGCTCTTTATTTTTGGTTTCATTTTCTTAGGGTGTGTGCTGTTTTTCAGAGGAGGCATTCAAGGCATCTTAGATACGCTTTTCAAAAAGATAGGATCAAAGAAAAGGCAAAGTTTAATGGATGAAAAGCAGGAGGGTGGCAGGCTGGGAAAGGGAGGACAGAAATGAGTTATACCGAAGATCTTGTTAGGCATATTGTTGATCACAAGAAAGAAAACTTGTCTGAGAATGTGATCGAACATGCAAAGTTATTCGTGCTGGATACCATCGGTTGCGCCATTGGAGGGTATTGCACGGAGGTTGGAAAACAAGTTGTCTCTATGACAAAAAGATATAAGAATTCTGCAGAGTCTTCCGTGATAGGAGACGGAAGTAAGGTTTGTGCGGAATTTGCCTGCTGGGCCAATTCCAGCTTGGCCAATATATTGGACATGGATGATGTCTTTGCCGGTACTGCCCATCAGGGCAACTGCCTTGTCCCCACGGCTTTGGGTATTGGTGAGGCTCAAAGTTCATCCGGGCTCGAAGTCCTCCATGCCATTGTGCTCGGCTTTGAAATAGGATCACGTATCGGTCTCCATGCTTGGCCATCCCCAGCCATGGCCCGGAAGTATTTCCCTTCTACCTGGCAGGTCTTCAATGCTGTGACCGCGGCAGGAAAGCTGCTGGGTCTCGGACAAAAGGAACTTTATCATGCCTTTGGCCTCGCAGGCACCGTTCCTCCTCTCCCTGGTGATATGCAGAAGTTCATTGAAAGACCACTAGGGTTTGGTAAAAATATTTTTGGATGGGGTACCTTTACAGGCGTATTTTGGACACTCATGGCGCAAAGGGGTGTAAAGGGAACGCCTCATATTCTGGACGGCGAAGCCGGTTTTTGGGCCATAATGGGTTCGGATCAACATGACTTTGAAAAACTTGTGCAAGGCCTTGGTGAAAAATACAACATTCTGGAAACCAAATTCAAACCTTACCCCCTATGCACCTGGGGGCATACCACCGTAGATGCTACCAAGAAAATTATTGAGGAAAATAATATTGCCGCGGGAGATATCGAGTCGATAAATATAAAAACTATAAAGCGAGCGGTTGATTTTCTCTGGAACCCCGAAATGGAAACGATCTTTGATGCGCAGTTCAGCCTGCCGCATGCGGTCTCCATGGTGGCACTTCGAAAAGAGCCAGGTCCCGAATGGATGAGTGAAGAAAATATCTTCCATAATCCAGAGGCAAAGGCTGTTTCAGGAAAGGTAAAAATGGTGGTGGACCCTTCTGCCGAGCAGGTTTTTTTTGAAGAAAATGGGTTAGCGATTCCATCCAATGTAAATGTTAAAACAAAGGACGGTAAGATTTATCAGGAAACGATTAAATATTCAAAGGGAACACCCAATAACCCGTTTAAGAGAGAGGAAATTCAAGATAAATTTAGGGGCCTCGCTTTGTCACTGGTTAGTGAGAAGAGGATTGAAGACATTTTAAAAACGGTTAATCGGTTAGAAACAGTCAAGGATATTTCAGAGCTAACGCGTTTGTTAAAGGAAGAATAAGATTAGGGAGCTATTTTAAATCGGAGTTGTCTTATAAGGATAGTCACTTTTAGTTGAGGGGGAATGTTAATAAAAATGGGTGAAAGGTTATTAGATAAAGTAGCCATTATTACAGGGGCAGGGAGTGGCATTGGCGAGGCTTTGGCTGTTGGTTTAGCTGGTGAGGGTGCTGACATTTGTATAGCTGATGTGAATGTTGAACAAGCGGGTAAGATAAAGGCTGAAGTCGGAAATCATAACCGAAGAGCTATAAGCATTAAGACGGATGTGTCCAGACAGGAAGATGTACAATTGATGGTTGAACAGACGGTCGATGTTTTCGGCAAGGTAGACATTCTGGTTAATAATGCTGGGATTGCAAGATACGCCCCATTTTTGGAATACTCGTATAATGACTGGAAAAGGAGTCTGGAGATTAATTTAACTGGATATTTCCTGTGCGCACAGGAAGTCGCTAAACAGATGGTCCCCAGAAAAAAAGGAAAGATAATTAATGTCAGCTCAATAGCGGCTCAGGTGGGTGTGCCCAATTCTGTAGCGTACTCTACAAGTAAGGGAGGAATCATTTCTTTTACACGGGTGCTGGCCTTGGAGCTGGCACCGCATGGGATCTGCGTGAATGCTATTGGTCCCGGTCCTATCATGACTGCAATGGCCAAAAGGACCTTGAAAGAAGAGGACAGGATGGCCCGTGAAGCCATGATTCCTATGGGCAGATATGGGGTATTGCAAGATCTTATAGGTCCTACAGTCTTCTTGGCCTCTTCAGATTCGGATTTTGTCACAGGACAGACCCTATTTGTAGACGGTGGATACCTCGTTTCTGGGGTACCAAGGAAAGCATAGAACTATAGAGGTCCCTTTTAATTTTCAAAGATGAGATCTTTCTCGCAAATGGAAAAGTTTCAGATAGAGGTAGTATGTTATTAAAGGTCGAAGGTTTAACCAAGACTTTTGGGTCATTGGTTGCTGTGGATCATGTTGACTTGAAAGTTGAGCAAGGCATGGTTTGTTCCATTATAGGGCCAAATGGAGCAGGGAAAACTACACTATTCAACATAATTTTTGGCATTTTTCCGCCTTCTTCGGGCAAAACATACTTTCAGGGTAAAGACATCACCAAATTAAACGCTTATAAAGTATCTCGTTTAGGGATTGGCCGCACCTTTCAGGGGTATAATTTATTCACCAATCTAACTGTATTTGAAAATATTAGAATCGCCTGTCAAGCCAGAGAAAAGTGCAATTTTCATTTTTATTCAGATGTGATGAATTATGAAGAAACTTTTGAAAGGGCCCACGAGGTTCTTGAAAAAATAGAATTAATTGACTTGAAAGACTATTATGTCTATGAGCTGTCTCACGGTAATCATAGGATGCTGGAGATAGGCATTGCATTGGCAATCAAACCTATCCTACTTATGCTAGATGAACCAACCAGCGGATTAGCACCAGAAGAAACAACTAAAATGATAAAGTTAATAGAAGATATAAGAGAGGATTATACCATATTGCTTATTGAGCATAAGATGAAGGTTGTCATGTCGGTTTCTAAAAAAATCATCGTTTTGCATCAAGGAAAAGTCATAGCGGAAGGTAGCCCTGAAGAAATACAAAGCAGTGAAGAAGTCCAGAAAGCCTATTTAGGAGGATACAAGAAAAGTGCTTTTGGAAGTTAAAGACATACATGCATACTATGGGGAAAGTTATGTCCTCCAGGGGCTTTCACTGGAGGTTGCAAAAGGAGAGGTGGTTACACTCTTGGGTAGAAATGGCGCTGGAAAAACGACTACATTAAAAAGCATCATAGGTTTGGTAGCTCCACGGAGAGGATGCATAATATATAACGGGGAAGATATAACCGGCGGAGAGCCTTATGAGATTACAAGATTGGGGATTGGATACGTTCCGGAAGAAAGAAGAATATTTACCACATTAAGTGTCCTTGAGAATCTAAAGGTCGCTTATGGGCACAGGGATGGCATGTGGGACCTCAAAAAAGTGTTTGAATTGTTCCCAATATTAGAAACGAGAAAAGAACACAAGGGGAATCAACTGAGCGGGGGAGAGCAGCAAATGCTGACGATTGCCCGCACACTTATGATTAATCCAGGACTGATATTGTTAGATGAGCCCTCAGAGGGCCTGGCCCCTGTTATTGTTGAAGATATTGTTGAAGCAATTGGAAATATGAAGACTCAAGGCATGACGATACTTGTGGTCGAACAGAATGTTCTTATGACGCTAGAAATGGCCGATCGGCATTATATAATCGATAGTGGAAGAATGATTTACCAGGGATCGAATGAAGAACTTAAGAAAGAAAAAGAAATTCAAAAGCGGTATTTAAGTGTTTAATGTTTTGGGAAGATGAGCTGTTATACTAAATGCAAAGGATAGAAAATTGCCGTGTTTCTCGCCGACATAAATACAAACGGAGGAAAGGGGGAAAGCAATGAGGAATAAAGAAAAAATGAATTCCTATCAGAGAGTTATGTCTGTATTTGAAGGGAAAAAGCCGGACATCAGCCCAGTTCTTCCCATGGTAAGAGGGTGGTGTAGCAAACAAGCGGGAATAGAATTTATCGATGAATTAGAAAACGCTGAGAAACACGTTTTTTCTCAGAGTTACTGTGTAAGGAAATTTGGGTATGATGCTGTTCTTGATTTAGCTGCTATTCATGCCGAATCTGAAGCTATGGGGTCGGTATTGAAGATACAAAAAGGTTATGTTCCCTCTATAGAAAAGCCAGCTGTAGAGGATTACAAAACAGATTTACCTAAGCTAAGACTTTTTGATCCCTCCAAAAAAAAACGTCTATCAATTATCTTAGAGGGTATCAGACGTTTAAAAGAATTATTCAATGGTGAGATTCCTGTAGTGGGATATGTGCAGGCGCCCTTCAGGCATGCGTCTATGTTAAGGGGATCTGAGAACATCATGAGGGATATGTATAAACAGAGAGAAAACCTCAGAGAGCTATGTGAAATTGCGCTCAGCAGCCAGATTGTCTATTCAGTGGCTGTGATCAGTGCGGGTGCCGATATCGTATTTATATCCGATCCCACCTCCTCGGGAGATGCCATATCTAAGAAACAATGGGAGGAGTGGGGACTCCCACTGACTACACGGTTGGTTAAGTTGGTAAAAAGAAGTGGGGTAAAAACCATTTTGCATATCTGTGGTAATACTGAGGATCGATTGGAAAGCTTGGCCTCGACTGGTGTAGATTGTCTTAGCCTAGATGAAGCTGATGATTTTGAAAAGGTTAGAAAAGTGTTAGGGCCAAATTACTGTTTGATGGGAAATGTAAATACTACCCTTATGGCAATGGGCAGCCCAGAGGATGTTGAAGAGGCAACCAAGGAGGTTATTCGGAAAGCAGGAAAGGAAGGCCATCTGATTGTTAGCGGTGGGTGTTTACTTTCTAATAATTGTCCGCCGGAAAATATTAGGTCAATGGTGAAGGCAGCGAGAGAGTTCCAGTTGTAACAGTGTAACAGTTAGCAAAAACGGCAGTAAGAAGTTTCCATGTTTCAATAAAGCACCCAGCAAAAGATATGCCCCCCTGCTCCCGGTAGGTAACAAAACATTCCCGACATGGAATAACACGAAACCACAACATATTGTGACGCTATCAAAAATAACGCTGAGGACCACGGGTGTAAACCCGTGGGTGAAAGCGTTCCTTATAAATTCCTCCCCCTTGACGGGGGAGGTTAGGTGGGGGTGATAAAATAGTTAATTCCCACCTTTTAAAGTGCCACGGGCGTAAGCCCGTGGGTATCTACTTCCAGTGACACACAAGGTTAATTTCACTATACTCCTTCTCCGGAAAAAAGCAATGTCTTATCACTCACTATCACTGGGAATGGAGGATTTATCAAGCGGTTGTTTCGTCACCAGTGTAGAATGACCATAGAGAGATCTCGTTCCAATTATACGGTAAGTCCATGTTTTTTAGCCAACGAGAGAAATGACTTCAGGAGGTAGTGATTATGAAAGTTCCCGTAATTTCGGTAAGCGGCGGTCCATTTGAGCTGGGATTTCAGCACGGGAGCCAAGCAAAGAAGGCAATCAAGGATAACATACGGTTCTATATGAATCTATGGGAGCATGTGGGCGGTGGAAGGCGGGATGAAATATTGAAGGAGATCCCGGGATTTGTTTCCTATATCGAACGGTACGATCCTGAGATAGTGGAAGAGCTAAGAGGCTTGGCTGATGGATCTGGGGTGGGGTTTGAGGATATCGTTGCCCTCAATGCGAGAACCGAGGTGACCTTTGCCTGCCTTCCGAATCCCATTAAGGAGCCTGTTCTTGATGGATGCACATCCTTTGCGATAACCAGTGAAGCGACACGCAACGGCCATATGTTCATTGGCCAGAACTGGGACTGGTTTGCCGAGGCTGAGAACTCCTGTATTGTGTTAAAGCTTCACCAGCAAGACAAGCCCGATATCATAATGCATGCCGAGGCGGGTACCATTGGCCATAGGGGGTTTAACTCCGCGGGCATTGGAGTATGCATTAACTACATTCGGTGTGAGAGTGACGAGTTCGGGCTCGGTTTGCCGTTTCTTGTCAAACTCCGAGGAATCCTTAACGCCACAAGTTTACCTGACTGCCTCAAGATGCTTATGTCCTTTGTAGGCCCTAATTCCATGAATATGATGATTGCTCAACGAGATGGGGAGGCGATTGATGTGGAAAATACCCCCGATGACGCCTTGTTTCTCTACCCAGAAGGCGGGATACTCACCCATGCAAACCACTTCCAATCACCAAGCCTCACGGTCCGCGATACAGGGAAACGCTCCTTTCCGGATACCATATTTCGCAGCAACCGGGCGTTTCGATTTTTATGGGAGGGGAAAGGGAGCCTTGGATTTGACACCATCAAAGAGGTGTTAAAGGATCACTTTGGATACCCGAATTCCATCTGTCGACATCCAGACGAGCGAGATAAGCCCATTGATCAGTTTCAAACGCTCTCCTCGATGATCATCGATCTCACAGAAGGAAAGATGTTCTACACCGAGGGTCCGCCCTGTTGTCATCCCTATAAGAGCATTGCTATGGAGCACAATAGCTGAGACCGAGTAAGAGAATTTGAATGGCAACGTTTTTACCAAAATAGTCGAGAAAGCCACCTCCTTTAGGGGGGGGTGTAGGGGGCCTGAGGCCCCCTGCGCTGGGGTTTTCAAAGGGGATGAGTTCCCCTCTTTGGCCAAGTCCGCGGAGGCGAACATGCCACGGGTGCGAAGCACAGGGTGGCATGTGAGTTTACAATTAGGCTATAGCGAGATCAATTTTTTTCCACTTGTGCACAACAGGTGCAGCGTTGAATTCATTTATCCCCAGCAAAATTGGTTCTTTCAATTCCTGTTTGGATTCAATGCGTATATGCCGCAAAAAGGTACGAGCCATTTTAGAAAAGACAGACTCAATAAGATTGAGCCATGAACCGTGTTTTGGGGTATGCACATAAACAAATCACCCCGGCCTGGAGCCAAAATACTTTATAGTTTCTTTTGATATATGAGCAGAATGATTGATGGGTGGGGTTCATTTCCGGATTTTTGTTTGTTTTGAAGGTTAACTTCTTCGTACACTATGAGCACTTCTTGCATTTTTTGTTCAAAATCCGGATCCCTCCGTTCCAGATAATATTTTATTTTATGAGGCTGGATAGGATTGGTATTCAGTATTCTCCAGATGGTCGCCTTTACTGCTCTGGAAAGACAATCATAAGTCCAGATTTGCATCGGTCTTTAATAGACATAAAATGATTTCAACCAACCTTTCTTTGGTGATGTTGGTCGGTTACAAAAGAAAAGGCTCATTTGCAGTATTAGAAGGTGGTGCTGATTAGCTGCGGTTTCCGGATGAATGAATTTGGTTGAAATTTGACTTGATAAGTATTAAAGATGTTGCTCTAAGTCGAATAAGCCGGGAATTGAAGAATTGCAAATTGAGGCCTAAGTGAAATAGATAAAAAATTGTGATCAATCTGCACGCAGTTCCATATTGTCAGGGAATCTCAACTCTTTATGGCTGATGGCGGTCATGAAATGTAAGAGTCGTCTGTGTATTGAGCCGCAGGACCGTGAAGGAGGAGTTATGATGTTCAATTTTTCAACTGAGCAAAAAATTTGCGAAGTTGGCGGTGTCAAGTTTGGAGGCCAGCCCGGCCAGTACCCTACAGTGGTCTGCTCTTCCATTTTTCAGAAGGGGGACAGGGTTTTTGAGGGAAAACGGAAGGAGGGGTTTGACGAGAAGAGGGCTGGGGAACTGCTTAAGACACAGGACAGACTGTGGGCGGAAACAGGTGTCCCGGGGATGGCAGATGTGGTGGCCAATACGGGCAAGGAGTTTGAATTATACATAGATTTTGTGACCTCCGTGAGTGACATGCCCTTTTGCGTTGATGCCTGGCAGATGAAGCCCAAACTGGCAGGCGCCTCTTACTGCGCTGAGAAAGGGCTCTTAGACCGTATGTTTTATAACAGCATTACGGTATGGGAAGAGGACCTGGAGACAGAGATCCGTGAAATTGCCCAGATTGGAGTCAAACATGTCCTCCTCGTCGCCTTTGACATGACCGACCAAATGCCTTCCGGCAGGATAACCGGGACCCAGAAGCTTTTGGATGCCATAGAAAAGGCGGAGGCCAAATTCGAGAGCGTCTTTGTAGATACCTCGGTAATGAATGGCCCCGCAACCGCTTTTTGCAGCGTTGCCAATCGCATGATCAAAGAGAAGTGGGGGTTTCCCACGGCCAGTGCCCCGTCCAATGGCTCTTATATGTGGAAACAGGCCCGGGACCTCTGGGGGTTTAAGGGTTGGTCTGCCGCTGATGCCGGTCTGGAATCCTTGGCGTCTTTTATGTATCACGATATGATATTCTCCGGTCCCATGGCCGGGGCCACCAGGATCTTTCCTGCCGTGGCCATGGCCGATGCTTTTACGGCTACTGCCGCCTTTGCAGAGACCAAAAGGCTTCCGGAATCGGAAACGCATCCCTTGAACAAGCTCTTTCCAGATTTTGTAGAACAGCTTCAGGGAATGTGAAGGGTTCGTGATTGATGATTGTTGCAGCGAAGCGGAAATCCCGCCTTGCCCAGATTTAGGGCGGGGAAGATTGATAATTGGCGATTAAACTTCAGATAAGCAAGGAGCGATTTAATGACAGCAATGACACCAAGAGAACGCGTGAAGGCTTTTTTCAAAAGAGAACCGATAGATGGGATGCCCTGTTTCAGCGGCATGGGTACGGTGACGGTCCAGGCAATAGATAAGATGGGCATACGTTTTGCCCAGGTACATGGCTCGGCCGAGTATTTGGCAGGCTCAGCAATCGCGACCGCCGAGATGTTCGGCTTTGACGGGGTAGTTGTCCCCTATGATATGTGTACCGTGCCTGAGGCCCTCGGTAGGGGGGCCAGCCTCTATGAAGATGCGGATGGCATTTTATACCCCACCGTCCCCTCAAAATGGGCCACTTTAGACGATGTGGACATGCCAGAAGACGTGAGTGTTATCTTCGGCCAGGGACGTATGCCGGTCGTGGATGAGGCCATCGGGCTCGTAAAAGCCCATGAGGGAGGTAAACTTGCCGTTGGCGGATGGGTCTTAGGGCCTTTCACCATGGCCGGGCAGCTAATAGAGTTGGATGTTCTGCTGAAAGGACTCCGTAAGGACAAGGAAAGGGTTGAGGCCTTTCTTTCAAAAATGACCGACCTTGTGATTGCGGTGGCTCAGCATTATCAGGGGTTAGGTGTGGACTACATGAATATTCGCGAGATGGGATCTGGAACTGATCTAATCTCCCCTCGTATGTGGAAGACCTTGATCAAACCCAATCTTGAGAAGGTTTTTTCTTCGTTAGAATCTCCAAAGATCAATCACATATGCGGGTCAACAGACCTGATCATTGAAATGATGAACGACTGCGGCGCAGACGCCGTAAGCGTGGACCAAAAAAACAACTTGGTTGAATCCAGGAAAAAATTAGGCAATGATGCCATGATTTTAGGTAATTTTGATCCGTACGGCACCCTTGTCCAGATGGACGCATCTGAGGTGGGTGCGGTGATCAAAAAATGTATTGATGATGGCGTGGATGCAGTCTGGCCCGGTTGTGACCTGTGGCCCGATGTGAAAAAGGAAAACGTGGAGGCTTATATTCAGGCAGTCCGGGAATGGGGAAAAACAAAATAAGCCGAGATAGCGGGCTGAGGAACGTAAATGAAAATCAGGGGAGGAGCAAAATTATGGGAAAAGAAGAACTTAGAGAGGAACTGTTAAAACAACTGCACGAAGGGGTTGTGGAATTTGAAGAAGACCAGGTCCGGGAGGCCGCACAAAAGGTTCTGGATGAAGGGCTGAATGCTTATGATGGGGTAATGAACGGGCTTGCCGCTGGTATGCAGGAGGTTGGAGACCTCTACGATCAGCATGAGTATTTTGTTCCTGAACTGCTCATGGCCGCAGATGCCCTTTATGCGGGTCTGGATATCCTGAAGCCCCATATCACATTAGAGGATCTGGGTGATAAACCGAAGGGTCAGGTTGTTATCGGCACGGTCCAGGGCGATGTGCATGATATCGGGAAGAATATCATCA
>Ga0207996_1000801_pt1 | contig 25273 bp, 30 predicted proteins | sample AntAceMetag02UKG_FD_184773 | JGI IMG/M metagenome (GOLD analysis project Ga0207996, IMG submission 184773) | Saline lake microbial communities from Ace Lake, Antarctica - Antarctic Ace Lake Metagenome 02UKG (SPAdes) (version 2) | ecosystem: Environmental > Aquatic > Non-marine Saline and...
TATTATAAGTTAGATGGGAAAAATATTTTTTTGAAATAGAAATTTATTTTTTATTTTTCTTTAAAATTTTAAATAAAATAATTGCTGAGATAATTAAACTAAATAAATTCGCGGTTGCAAGATTATTTAATCCAGAATTAAATCCATCATAAACTAATATTAAGACTCCCAAAGAGTAGAGCCCAACAAAACAAGGATTTATCTTCAAATCTTTTTTCATTTTTATCAATTGAATTAACCAACCAAGAACAACTAACGAAAGACCGATTAAAGAATAATATATCATTTTTTATTATATAACTCCCACATTCCCCATAACGCAGAAAGCGAAGCGATGAAGAAAGATGCGTAAAGGATGTTTGTTGAAATACTCCAAGCCATTAGTCTTGCTAAATCATAGAATACATAAATTGCAAATGTTATGAAAAAACACAATCCGTATTGCTTCTTTTTCTTCATGAAAATCATAAGGCCGAGAATTGCAATTATAGCTTCAATAACTATAGAAAAATATTGTAAAATTTCCATCACCATCTTAATATAATTAAAAAAAGATTATTTATAAATCTTTAGAAAATAAAAATGAGAGCACAAATTTTAAATTAAATATGCTCCAAGTGGGTAACGCCCCAACCGCCGTGACTGGAGGAGTGTGTCTTTGGTGGGTGGAATTATTATTTTCTTGTCTTTATTATTAACGTCCCAGGAATTCTTGATAAATGATTAAAACTATATGGGTCCCTTTTATTTTCTAGACCGTATTTTGAGGTTTTTCCAAAATTAGTATTTATATCATATTTTATTGGTTCTGGTTCTAGTAATTTTTCAAGAGTAAACCCCGCGTTAATTACCGCATTGACAATATCTGAAATAGTCCTAAATGCCCCAACCATTCTAGCAGAAGTTCCTGTTTCAGGAAATTCATAATTCCATTCTTTTTCAGATCTATCAAAATAATTATCTAAAATAAATCTATCACTTTTTTTATCCCAATATCCAATAGTTCTTACGGGGTGATCTAAACTAAAAGCAAAAACAGCCCCTTCCTTTAAAATTCCATAAATTTGATTAAAGGTTTCTTCCATAGAGGCATTAGTTTTACAATATTGTAATGCATAAACTGAAAATCCTATGTCAAATGTATTTGGTTGAAAATAATTTCCTATTTTTTCAAAGTCTCCTTGCGCAAATTTTACTGCTAATCCCTCTTCATTTGCTAAGGCGACCCCATGAGATAATTGTTTATCAGAAATATCAAATATTGTAGAAATTGCCTGTTTCCTTGCTAACACCATAGAATTTTGACCGGCCCCTCCTCCAATTTCAATTATTTTCTTGCCTGAAACATCTCCTAATAATTGCAAACTATCCTCATCAGGACACAATGGGCCCCAATGCATTTTGGAAATTCCAATTTTATATCTCTCTTGATAACTTTTTGAAATTTCATTCCATGCAGACCTCATATTATTTTCTGCCATAATATTAATATTTCTTTTATATTTTTAAATCTATCTTAATTATGGAGGAGTAACGTTTAAAAATAATAAATCCTTTAAATATACATTATGAAATCTGATTTTTATACTAAAGAAAAAGCAGGGGTAAGGGAGCAGGTTTTTAATAAAAACCCTTATCAAAATTTTCATTTTAATAATATTTTTTTTAATGCCATAAATAATCTTACTCCGAGTAACTCAAGAATTTTAGATATTGGAACGGGGGACGGCTTTGTTTTATTTGAGCTCCATAAATTATTTCAGAAATCGGGATTTAAGTTATTTGGTATTGATAGCTCTAAATATATGTTAGAAACTGCCCAGAAAAAAAACGACATTGGAGCTACCTTTCTTCTAGGAGATAATTATCATCTTCCATTCAAAGATAAAACTTTTCAAACAGTTACCGCCAAAAATGTTACAAATTTTTCTGCCGAAGAAACCTATAGAATAATGGCACCGGATGGTATATTTATCTTTAGAGAATATGGCCCCGGAAAAGGTTTGGTAGAAATTGCAAATATTTTTCAAAAAAAATTAATTAGATCAAGAACCCCCTCTTTCTATATTGAAAGACTAACACAAGCAGGATTCAGAGATATTACCTTAGAAGAATTTCAAATATTTAAGGAATATTCTTCAAGAGATTTAATTCAGACATTAGACTCTTTCCCATTCATTAAAAATTATTCTCAAGAAGATAAATATAAAATAATATCTTTGGTCGGGTCTAAATCTAAAATAAAAATAACATCAGATCCTATCGTAATAACTGCTAAAAAATGAAAAAAAGAATAGGCCTTTTATTTGATTGTTTAAGGGCTCCTTATGATGCTGCGCATATAATTCAAGTAGCCTTAGCTGTTGGAAATTGTGATTTGTATCTTTCTGGAAATTCCATTGATTTAAAACACAAAAAAATTGTTTCAAAAATAAAATCTTGGGGAATTACCTCCTACCCTTCTGCGGAAATTTTCTATGATTTAAATATTGCCGTACAGGAATTACACAATCGTGGAAAATATATGATAGGGACATCTCCCCATTCGAAAAAGTCAGTATTCGATTTAGATTTATCGGAAGGTAAAAATATTTTTGTTTTCGGTACAGAATCTGGAGGATTAAGTAGAGATAAAATGTCAAAATTGGATGAATTAGTTTCTGTCCCTGCAACGGCGGAAGTTCCATTTTTGACCTTACCTACAGTTGTTCCAATAATTACTTATGAATATTATAGACAGCTTGGAGATAAAAAATGAAAATTTTAGACAATAAAACAATATATGTTATAGCGACTGGTGCAAAAAAATGCTCCATTCTCCCAGAGTTAATTAAAGAATTTGTTGATGAGGGGGCAAATGTTTATACCTTTTTTACAGATATGGCTAGAGGAATATCTAATATAAAAGATTTTGAAATTCCAGGAAATACTATATCTTTAGATTATTCAAAAAACGAAGAAAAACTTCCTTTAGAAGATATTAGCTTAGTTGTTCCAGCAACATTTAATACAATAAATAAAGTTACTCAGGGTATAGCCGATAGTTATCCTATGACTATTATAGCTAGCTCAATTGGAAAAAGAAAAAAAATTATTTTTGCTCCTGCTATGAACCGTTTTCTTTGGGAGCATCCGATTATTCCAAAATCTTTAGATGCTCTTCAGCAATGGGGATGTCAAGTTATTTGGCCAGAAATAACTTCAGATAGAATAACAATGGTTCCTCTAGAAAAAATAGCAGATGCCACTTATAACCATTTTTCGAGAATAAGATATAATTCTGAAAGATTGTCAATAGACAAAGATTACTTAAGGGTAGTGGAAGAAAATTTCTCAGAATTTAGATCTGCTGGAGAGTCGTTATTAGAAGGGGATTTAATTAAAGGTTCGGCAGGATTTATGAGTAAAAGAATTAAAGAGGGGATTTTGGTTTCTTCAACGGGATCAAATATTGGTAGTTTGACTAAAAAAGATATAGCTCTCGTTGTTAATACAGAAGAAGAAACGATTAAATGGAAGGGAGAAAAACATCCTTCGTCTGAGATGCCAATAATATCTGAAATCTATCAATCCATGCCTGAATCTATTGCAATAATACATACACATGGGATAAAATTAACTTATCATCCCGAAATGCAAAAATATGCTTCTGCGGAATATATAAGATATGGAAAATTTGGAGAAATAAATAAAATAAATACAATTTTAAGAAAAAATGATGGTTTTGGTATCATGAAATTGCATGGAGAATTAGCAATTGGAAGTGATTTACATGACGCTTCTTCTAAAATTAAGAATAAAATAAAAAATGTTAAATAATAATTTGTCTGCCTTAATTATTGGGCCAACCGATAAAACCAAAATATTCAGATTTGGAAAAATTAAAAAAGAGAATTACGAAAATTATAAAAGTGAAATTGGGAAAGTTCTTGCTAAAAATCTTTCTACGATTTATTTAATTCCTAGCGAAGGAATTCCTTTAGATTTTGCAAAGGCATATAGGCAAGCCGGTGGTTCAGAAGTTATTGGGGTTCTTCCAAAAGGAGGACATGAAGCTTCAGAAGAATATTTTAAATTCTGTAATAAAATTGAAGAAATTGATGGAGATTGGAGTGTTTTAAATACTTGCTTAAGTTTGAAATCTGGACTGATGATTGGATTTGGACTATCTCCAGGAACTTTGGTAGAAATCGCATATTCTAAGCATCATAAAAAATATCTTAAAAAAGATATTCCCATTTTTTTAGATGAAAGAACAATTAGTCAAAGATTGAATCCTGAATTAGAGGAAGAAGTAGATCTTACATATTTTTCTCTGACTAGTGAATTAAACTCTCTTTTAAAAAAATTAAAGTAATTTCAATCTAAAACAAGTTTTTTAAATAAGGGTATACTTAATTTAATATGAATAAAAAAATATTGGCCTTTATTTGTGATGGAGATAAATTTCTTTTATTGAGAAATAATCCCGAAGACTCTGCTCATGGTGGAGATTATTGGTTTACTGTTACAGGAAGTGTAGAGGTAGGCGAGTCTATAGTAGACGCAGTTAAAAGGGAAATAAAAGAAGAAACCAATCTTAATGTATCTGAAATCTTGGATCTAAAATGGGGCTCTGTTTATTCTTGGGGAGGAGAAGATCATTCAGAAAATAATTTCTTAGTCTTTATTAAAAAAGGAAAAATAATCCTTAATGAAGAGAATGTAGATTTTGAATGGCTTAGTTTGAATGATTTTATTAAAAAGATAAATTGGGATTTAGACAAAGAAGAGCTAGGAGATGTTTTGAATAAAGCTTTGAAAAAAGAACTGTTTTTTAATAAAGAAAAAATTGATGATTTTAGAAAATTATAATCTTTGAATCGATAGTAGTGAGGAATTTTGATGGAAGAGATCAAGGATTTGGTTAAATCAGGAGAAGCTATGCCTTTGTTGATATGGCTGTTTAAAGAAAAATGATCTAAAAATTCTCTCTTAGACAATAGTTCAACGCCCCGCCGGGGTGTGTAATTTCCAACAATTTCTCATTTTTCTGATACATTCTAAAATCCAACCAACATCAATCAACAGCAACGATAAAACACAAAACCACAAAGCTTATAACGTCCACCCATGAAAGTCACAAAAGTCCTGTACGCCCCAACCGAGGTCACTGAAGAGTGTCCGGGTTTGATGGGTGCTCGATTCCGTTGCTGTTTAGTTTAGATTGTGGTGTGTGATTTTTGTATTCCATCGGTGTTGTGTGTGATGGATGTTTTTTATAAATCTTGTCGGTCTACTTGTGGGTGACGGATTGTTATAGAAATAAAAGTTTTCCAATCTGAGATTATTGACATGCATGGTTCAACCTTGATAATTAATAATTTTTTGGGCTTAGAGAATTTCTCTAATCTTTGAGGTGACCACAAAATTATTTTTTATTCTTTTTTGTAGACACCTCTTTTAGTGTCTTTTTGTATTGCTTAATTAATAGCTTGAGGGTAGGCTTTAAATCATCTCTCTTGGAATATTCATATAGTGATTTATAGTATTCTTGCCTATCTTCGAGCATTATGTTTATGGGAGGATAATTATTTTTTAGTAATATGTGGTTTAGTAAAAGTCTTCCAACTCGCCCATTTCCATCTTGAAATGGATGGATGTGTTCAAATTGATTGTGTAATATTGCGGCCAAGACCAAAGGCTTGAATTTATTTTTATTCTCTTTGTACCATTTAATAAAATCGTTAAGATAATCCATCAATTCTTCTCTTGGAACTCCCGTATGAAGAATTTCTCCCCTTGAGTTTCTTACTACTACGTTAACATCTCTAAATTTGCCTGAAAAATGTTTTGATCCTTTAAGGCAAAAGTCATGTAATTTTAACAATAAATTTAGTGATAAATCCTCTTTTGTTTTTCTTATATATCCGACTGCCTTCGCGACACCTTTTGTTTCTACTTCCTCTGAATTTTCAGCCTTTTTCTTATTAAGAATTTCTAATATTTCATTTTCTGCTACGGTGGAGCCTTCGATCGCATTGGTATTATAAACGAAATCTTCAGTAAAATTCTCCCATTCTTTTTTACTTAAATGAGTAATTTTTATTTTTTCGTTATAATTATTCAGTATTTCTATTTGTTTTTTTGTTAATGTGAAAAAGAATACTTTGGTGCTTATTCCTTCTAATAGTTCTAGAATTATTTTTTCGGCCTTTTTCTTTTCCTTTTCAAGTTCCTCTTCTGAAAGATTGGATCCCAAATATCTTCTTATTTTTTCAACTTTATTGTTTTCTCTATAAGAATGAATTAAATAATATTTTATACTCTTTCCAGATTTTCTTTTTTCAAGATACATGATATATTAAGGGTGTCCACGTTTATAAATATTTCTAATTTTGTGGTCACCTGAATGAATTTTTATTTCTAAAATATAATTTTAGCATCTCTAAATAATACCAGAAAGATATTATTTCTGTCAACCGAGGTCACTGAAGAGTGTCCGGGTTTGATGGGTGTTGAAATCCTCGATTTTTTAGTTTAGTTATCATTCGATTTGTCGTTGCTGATTAAGATATATAAGTATTGTCGGTCTACTTGTGGATGACGGAAACTTCTAATAGAGCTGTTAGTGATTATGATTCTATTAAGATGTCTAGTTTATATGATATTGGGCCTCTTGAATCTAGGTTTGGGTAGAGTTATATAAGAAAGTTTATAAAGTTCTTTTATTAAAAAAGATATGAAAAAGAGTTTGTCTTTTAATTTTTTTTTTGTATTAATAGTTCTTTTAATATCCTCAACTGTTTCTGCGGGATTTTTAAGTGATTTTTTTGGAAAAGATTATCTTTATGAAAGTGATGCAGATTATGTCGAAGGAGAATTAATGGTAGGATTTAATGATGATGTAACAGAAGAAGAAGCAGAAGATATCATCTCTTCTCATGGATTATCAATTAAAGAATTTCATGATGCTGTATCTATTTGGACTCTTGTAAATGTCCCAGAAGGAGAAGAACAAAGTTGGATAAACATTTTAGAAAATGAAGGTATTATTGTTTATGCTGAACTAAACTTCATCGTAAGTGCATATAGTGAAGTTCAATCCTCATGTCAAAACTTTCCAGCACCCGACTTTTGCCCAGGTGGTATTGATGATATCATCGTAACAGGAACTGTAGATGGTTGTTCAACTTATGGTTGCAGAGAAATTGTAGCTGAATGTCAAAACTTTCCAGCACCCGACTTTTGCCCAGGTGGTACAGACGATATTATTATAACAGGAACTGTAGGTGGTTGTTCAACTTATGGCTGCAGAGATTGTATTGTACCTACTTGTTTAGGTTATGAAACTGGAGAATATTATGATAATGGTTGTCCTATAATCAAATGCTCAAGCCAAGTTTGTGTCACAAATGATAATTGTAGCATTCAAAAGACTTGTTTAGATGGAACAACCTATTATGAGATAGAATGTCATGACAATGTTTGTGAACAAATGTTATTTGCTGGTGGTACACCTTGTTTTAATGAAACTCTTGATTGCGCTAAGGAAGGAGAAAAATATTCTCATGTTTTTTATTCAAAATATCCAACACAGTGTTGTAAAGGTTTAACTGAATGGGATAGTGGAATGGACACAAGAAAAGTTGAAAATGGAAAATGTGTTGAAACTGGTTTAGTAAGCGGTTGGCCAGTGGGTACCTGCATTAATTGCGGAAATGGGATATGCGAAGATATTGAGGATGTTTGTAATTGTCCAGAAGATTGTAAGTTTAATTACGTTGAAGAAATAGAAGATGAGGAGGAAGTAAAAGCCGAAGAGGGGATAAAAAAAGAATTAGAGAATAAGGCAATGGAGTTAGCACGAGTCTGTGATGGATGTGTTGTAGGGAGGAAATGTTACAATATTGGATATAGAGAGGCTGGTGAATATTGTAGCAATACCCAGGAGCCTATGGCTCAATTAGTCGAAGGAAGTACTTGTGAAAACAGCTTTGAGTGTGATAGTAATTTGTGTATTGATGAGGAGTGTATTAGTGGGAGTTTCATTAGGAAAATAATTTATTGGTTTAAGAATTTTTTTGCTTAAGTTAAATTTATAAATCAAAATATCACTTCTATTTTATGCTTAGTCCAAATTTGGAACAAGCAAAGATAACTCTTATAAAAGTTGTCAAAATAACTGCCTCAATAGTATAATGGTTAGTACATGGCCCTGTCGCGGCCAAGACCCGAGTTCAATCCTCGGTTGGGGCGTGGGTTTTTACCGACGGGGAATTGAAGTTTTATGCTTTTTGTCGACGACAAAATCTTTTATTTTCTTGAGCGTTGAATGATTTGCTAGGACTGGGCGTTGAAGTATTTTACTGGGAACTCAAGTCGCTTTTTTAATTAGCTCTTGAATCTTTTTTTCAAGAAAATCTAATCTTAATTCTTGTAATTTATTATCTGAGTAGATTTTATTCACTTTTCTTTTGAAAATCATTCCGTGATTCTCATCCATTAAATCTTCTTCTTTTATAGTGTCTTGCATCCCTAACATTTCAGAATAATAGTGTATTCTTTCAGATTTCTTCCAACCAAAGCGGTATTTTAGACCAGACTCAGATTTATATTTTGGTAACCAATAACAGCAAGAGCAATGCCTAAAGTCATACATTGTGAGTTCAGAATATTTTTGACCTGCAAGACTTTTTTCTGTTCCTAGAACTATCTTTGCTAATTTTTGTAAATTATTATTAATTGTAAATGGGCTAAAGGAAAAAAGGTAATCTTCTTCTGAAAGACCTTTTTTGTTTATATATTCTTTTATTAGTTTAGAAGAAAACATTAGCTTTATTCTTCTTCCAAAGGTTTTACTTATTTCCTCTCGGATAGTTACTTCCTGAAAATTATTATTAAAATCTGAAACCCCTATGTTTAATAATTCTGTTGGGGCCCTTATTCCAGAATCATAAAGAAAGGTTATCAAGACTTTATATTCAAATGAAGCCTTTTCGCATAATTTTTCTATTTGTTCTTCAGACATGTAAACCCATTTAGGCTTATCACAAATTGCATCCAAGTCTATTGTGATGTCTCTTATTTCATTTCCTTCTTTTCGATTTACTTTTTGCCACCAGTGCCAGAATGCTTTGAAAATCTTAACAAAGTTTGCTGGATCTTGGTAAACTCTTCCATCTAGTCTTCTTATTTCTCCATTTTTTATTTTATTGAAATAACTGTGGAGAGTATTTTCATCTATTTGAGAAATATCTTCTAATCCATGGATCTTCTCAAATGCCTTTGCTAAAAAAATCATTCTTTGAATTATATTATTGAGCCGTGTGTAACTTCTAGGACCCTTTTTTGATTTTACTGCCACATTTAATCCTTCTTGCATATCATATAGATAAGCTAAAATTAATGAGGAATTCATTAGAGAAATTCCTTTAATTCCCCTTGTATTTTCTTTTAGCCATTTTAAATATCTTTCTTTGTGTTTATATGGATCTCGTTTTTCCATACTTGATTAATTGTTTTTAAAAAAGAAATAATTTTCTTACTTTGCAGGTAGCCTTTGTAAAATTTTTTGAAAAATATGAAGATAAATAATAGCTATTTATTCTTCTAAAATCGCCTCAACCTTATTAATAAACGAGATTGCCTTCTTTCTTAACTCAGTTACTTTATCTTTGGTAAAAATGTTTTTTGTTGAATAACTTGCGTTGTGCCTTTCTTGTTTTAAATCAGTATAAAATTCTGCATCTGACTTACTAATAGACAGTTCTTCAATCATCTCAGCTTCTTTATAAGAAAAATCAGAATAGTTTTTTATTAAGAATAATAGGGTCGCAGTATGGTTTTTGGAGGAATATCCTTTATTAGTTAGAAGAGCCAAGCAAGAATGATACAATGCGTAATATAAACTCACAATTATCCAATCATTATATTTTCCGTTTTCGATTAGCAAATTAACCAGACCCAGATTATGTTTTGATTTTTCTAAATGTGCTTTAACCAGATCTTTTGCGCCCCTGGATTTAATAATATTTCCTTTCCTTAAATGAAATTCAAGTTCATTATCTAAAAGGATTTTATCTTCAAAATAGTCTTTAATCTTCTTCATTTTTTTTATAATAATTCAAACCTCCTTTAATTGGGAAGCCATAGTTTTTGGCCTGTAATATTAAATGGTCCTTTGATGTTTTAAATTTATCTAGAGTTATGTAAGTAATACTCAGAGGATAATTTGACTCAGAGTTTATTTTTTTTTTAAGTGCATTTATTTTTTGTTTGATTTCCTTCTCATATAAGCTCTGTAATTTTAAATCTAAAAAATTATAAATTACTACCAATAAATCAATATCTGAGCCTTCTTTCTCCTGTTTTCTAGAGGAAGAACCAAATAGAATTACAAACGCAATTTCATCGGGCAAATCTTTTAAGAAATTATTCAATGGCACCCTAACCTCCGGATTTAGACTTTTTAGCCTGTCAGAATCCAATGAAAAGAATATCTGTGGCTTCTTTGAGTCAAATAGCTTATAATAGATATTTGAAGTCTTTTTATCTTCCCCAATTTGTTTTAACTTTAAAAGCTTGGATAGCACATTTTGTAGGGAACTGTTTGAGAGATTAGTAAGGCTCTTTAATTCACTAAAATAGAGCCATTCCTTGCCACTTTTATAAAATGCCTTGTAAATTTTTTCTTTTGCTTCCATGATAAATCCACTTAAACCTGCTTTTTAAATCTTGCCATTTTATGGTAAAATCTTGCCATTTTATGGTAACTCTCAATTTCAAATTGCAAGCAACTTGAGGAAGAGTGATTATAAAAAACTTGCCCCAACTTTCCGTCACCCACCAGTAGACCAACAAGATTTAAAAAGAAAAGCCACCAATTACAATAAAGCAAACGCAAACGACATCACCTTAAGATGCTTGACTAGGGTCGTCGACGGTTGGGGCGTCCTGGACTCTTCCGATATTTCATGGGTGCGTATGTATGTCCTTAATAAAATGAAAATCTGTTCCAACCGATAGTAGTGGGAGAATTCAATTAACCATAATATTATTGAGGCTTGTATAATTTTCTGGTAGAATTGCTTTAAAAAGATTTCTCTCACTTCTTTTTTCGTGTAACTTTCTTGACAGCTACAACCTTCTTCTTGACCGGCTTTTCTTTTTTTAGCTCTGCTAATTCTTCTCGGAGTCTCGCGATTTCTTCAAGAAGGGTCGCATGATTTATAGACAGATGCTGAATCTTGTCGTGTATATCTGAGAACGCATCGTTCAGCATCAGCATATCTTTTTTCACATAGCCGAAACTCGCAGAAACATTTCTTTCTATTTGTTCAACAGATTTTTCCATAATATCTTATGATTTTGATATTTATAAACTTTTGTAACTTTAGAATTAAGACAGAAACGTATTTAAGGGAAAATTTCCTTTTTTGATTGATGAAAAATGAACCGAAAGCGGCGGAAGGTGGAAGGCATTTTGCCTACTTTGCAGATAGAATTATGAGAGATGTCCCGAAAAAACAAAGAGAATTATATTTTTCTTTGATGGAAACTGAGCTCTCAAATTTTTCTTGTAATCCTGATTCTCGAAATGAAAGTTGGGAACTGGATGATGATACACTCTCTTCTTTAGAAAAAAATCCGAGGGCACTGGTAGAAATATTGAGAGAAAAATGTTATTTAGATAGTAAGCCTGGAAATGCCTACAATACTATGAGAGGATTTCTGTCTTCTTTTCAGGAAGGACATATGCGTTCAGCTTTAGATGGGATGAAAGACCTTCCTGTACAGCATAAGAATTTTGAAAGGGATATATATATTTATAGAGATTTCCCCGTAAGCTAATTTCAATTAATCGCAAGAATTAAAAAGGCGAAAGAGTTATCTTTATTATGATTAAGAAAAAGAGTTCGTCAATAAAAGCTGTAATTTTGAGTATTGCAATCGCTTTAATTTCTGTTTTCTTTTTTGCCTATGCGATTCAATCTGTTTATCCTGCTCCAGAATATGAAAACTTTTGTGATATTAAACCTGTAAAAGTTAATCTGAACGATGAAACTAGTTGTATTGAGGCGAATGGTAAATGGGTAGATTATGAAAGAGATTCTTTAGACATGGAGATAAGGGGATATTGTGATAGGGATTTTGCTTGTAGGGGAGAGTACGAAGAGACAAGGGATGTTTATGAGAGAAATGTATTTTTTGCTAATTTGATTATTGGTATTAGTATTTTTGTTATCGGATTTTTCTTAGCCATCGAGGCTGTTTCGGGTGGATTAATGGGTGGTGGATTGATATTAATGTTTTATGGAACAATAAGATATTGGGGCAATTTGTCGGACATTTGGAGAACGCTTCTTTTGGGATTTTCTTTGGTAGTTTTAATTTGGCTTGGTTATAAGAAGTTGAATAAATAAATTTAAGAAAGATATTTTCATTGTATTATTATCATAGTCATCTCACTTGGCTGAGATGATTGGGCTGTTCACACGCGGCGTGTGCAGCCCACTCTTTTATAAATAATAATACTTAACATTAAAATTATTCCGCCAATAAAAAATCCTCCAATGATGTCGGTTAACCAATGAATTTGAAGATAAATTCTAGTAAATCCGAATAAAAGAGCTATTAAAATTGTTATTATAGTTGCTGTAATTTTATATTTTTTGTCTACGAATAAATAAACGATTAGTCCAAAAAATACTATTGCAACTGTGACATGTCCACTCGGGAATGAAAATCCCGAATCTTGAATTAAAGAATTTAGAGGACGAGCTCGCTGAAATATTTCTTTTAGTAATTTTATTATTATTCCCGTAGCTATTATTGTTGAAGCCAAAAAAATTCCTTTGCTTTTGGATTTTTTAAAATAAATATAAACTGATATAATTAATGAAAATAATATCATATATATCGGCTCAAATACTATCGCGATAAATTTTGAAAAGTTTGTCAAAACAGGATTCTGAATAGATTGCATAAATACATTAGTTGTGGTGTCAATTAACATAAGATTAATAGCGATAAAATATTAATAAACCTTTGTCATCCGAAACATAAATTGAGTCGCCGGCGTCGTTCCATATGTGCGAGAATTGTTTTGTGAATTGTGAATTTGGATTTAGAGTTGCGTGGTAAGTGTGAGTCGCGTCATCTTTAAATGTAATTTGGATTGTTTTATCGCAATTGTTTTGAAGAATTATTTTTTCGGGCTCGCTGGTTTTTAGTTCAATTAATTCAACGCAATTTTCATCTGGGGATTTTTTCCAAATTCCTTTTTGATTTAACCTTGCGAATTCTTCGGCTTGTTTTAGGTCGTCATAATATTTATCTTCTTCATAATAATATAGAGAAGCTAATCCTTGTAGTAAAATTTCTTTGTTTATATTTTTGTCATCTATGAATACATACGCTAAAGTTCTGCCATATTTTCCAACCCCATAAGATTCGATTTGAATTTGTTTATTTAAAATTTGTTTTTCTAAAAAATCCGTTGCATCTTCACTGAATGGCATTGATTTTTCGGGGGTGTTTATGCCAAGAAATCTAATGGTTTGTCCATCTGTTGATTTTGCCGTATCACCGTCAATAACTTGGGAAATTTCAATGGTTATGATGTCGGCTGTAGCACCAGTAAAATAATAGTAAAATATGCCTGATGTGACAAATAATAGTGCCAGGATGATTGATTTGGGATTCATTGTATTTTTAAGATAGCAAGGTTTAAAAGTATAATTTTTGTGAATAATTTATGACAACCGTGAGGATTAAATTGCAGAGTGTAGAGATCGATAAATTGAATGAAGTTATTGACCGGATAAAGACGATTGCTAGTGGAGCTGGGATGCCGATTTCTGGACCGATTCCGTTGCCGACGAAAAGATTAAAGGTAACTACTCGAAAATCTCCTTGTGGAGATGGAACAGCTACTTTTGATAGATATGAGATGAGGATTCATAAGCGGATTATTGACTTGCCAGCTAATGATAAAATTTTGCATAATATTATGAGAATTTCTATTCCTCGAACTGTTAAGATTAAGATTGAGATGGTTGATTAGCTTCTTATTTTATTAGAGAACTTCTATCTGTGCAATACTTTTTCCATAAATTCATGTCGCTTAAAACTTTTGCCTCTCTTAATCTTTTCGGAACAGTCACCTCATATTCAATTATCTTAAGTGTTAAATCGTCCAGAAGCTTTTTTTCCGATATTCTGTCTCCTGATTCACAAGCTGATGTTGCTCTTCCTTGAAGTCTTTGTACTTCACCGTAACGATGCATATACTCTACAATCGTGCTGTCTCTTCTACAAATCATTCTTTTTTAGTTCAAAAAGAATTTATAAATCTTTCTATTGTTATTCCTAAATAGTTAATACATTGTTACAATAACTAATTTTAAAAAGCGTTCTTTCTGTTGATATATATGCCCATATCGCGTAATGGTATCGCACATGACTGGAACTCATGACCTTTATAGGTATCGAGGTTCGATTCCTCGTGTGGGCGTATTATAGAACCGAGTTATATAAGGACGGGTGTATAATTTCTAAACATTTATATATCTCTTTTGGATTGTATTAATATGAATATTCTAAGTAGAACAATTACGGGAATTCTTGGGGTTATTTTGGGGTTAGTTTTAATAGCTATTAGTTTCTCTCATGAATATTGGGTTTTAGTTTATGGTATTCCTATTCTTATAATTGGATTTTTTATTCTTTTGAATAAAAAGGAAGATGAAATTGAAAAAATAAAAGGAGGTAAAAAATAATGACAGATATAATTGTTACAACTGGGAACGAAATTCCTGGGAAAAAGATTGTCAAGGTTCTTGGGGTTGTTAGGGGTAGTACAGTGAGGGCGAGAAATATTGGAAGAGATATTGGGGCTGGGTTTAAAAATATTATTGGTGGAGAAATTAAAACCTATACAGAAATGACTCAACACTCAAGAGATGAAGCTTACAACAGAATGGTTAATGAGGCAGCAAACTTGAAAGCAGATGCAATTATTGGAGTTAGATTTATGACTTCAATGGTGATGGCAGGGGCTTCAGAAATGTTGGCATACGGAACAGCAGTTAAACTTAATTAATAATATTCTTTTAATATTCTATAAAAAATAAGTAATATAGCTAAGATTAGAATGGATAAGAAAATTTCAATAAGATTTGATTTTTTATCTTCTTTATCTGATCCGATTAAAGAACCTGATAAATCTTGAATGCAACCCACCCTCTCAATATTTTCAACTATGTCTTTTTCGCAAGAATTAATGTCTCCACAGATTCTTGTTTTTATTCCGTTGATACACGAACTCCACTCATCACATTCCCATAATGAAGTACATAATAGATTACGCTTACTGTTTCTTGTATTATCATCTGAATCATCATTATCTATTGTAAATTCGCCTGAAACATCATAAGTTATTCCGCCCCTTACTTGGTTTGTTGCGCCAACCCTTAATATATATTCATCGTCTTCATAATCTTCTGTGTTCCATAAAAATTCTCCATCGTTTGGTTGATTACTTGTCAAGATAACCCAAGTTGTTCCATCGTTTATACTATATTCAATAGAAATTAGAAGAAGTTCTCCTCGGGAATTTGTTGCATTCCATAAAATAAGTTCGTTTCCAGAAAGAGTCTCTCCTCCAGTTGGGAACAAGAGTTCTACGTTTGTTATACTTTCATTTTCAATAGGCGAAGCTATAGGAACTAATTCTATAACTATATTTTTATCTTCATCTACTTCCACGCTTCCTGTTTGAGTATAATATCCTGTCTTTGAGATTTCATAGCTATAATCATCTGGATTAACATTGAAATCAATTTCTCCTTGAAAATCTGTTTCTCCCGCTTGTGTTCCTAATATAACTTCTACATTTTCAAGTAATTCTCCTGTGGTAGAATCCTCTACGATAAAAACCACATTATATGTTTCAATGGGTGAGGTTGTAGGAATTAATTCTATAATTATATTTTTATCTTCATTTACATTCACACTTCCTGTTTGGGTGTAATATCCTGTATTTGATATTTCATAGTCATAATCATTTGGATTAACATTGAAATCGACTTCTCCTTGAGAATCCGTTTCTCCTGTTTGTGTTCCTAATGTAATTTCTACATCTTCAAGTAATTCTCCTGTAGTAGAATCCTCTACGGTAAAAACCACATTATATGTTTCTGAGGAAGTATCAACCTGTACTCCTAATATCGCGATATCTTCTGGGTTTGTTTTTCCGTCGCATAATGAACTTTGAGCAACTCCCATAACTTTAACGTTTAGATAACCTCCTATGGACGCTAACCAATTAAAAATTACGTCTTCAGCATCAAAATCATTTCCATTTGCTTCAACTGTAAAATCATTTGAATAAATTAAATTATTAGAATTGTCTCTTATCTCATAATTTATTGCTGTAGGAATTGGTGTTTTAACTCCTGAAGAATCTACATAGTTACTTATTTTATTGAATGTGAATTGAACGTTCTCTCCCTGGTCTCCTGTTTCAGGATCAGCTTCTAAATCATTTACTATCGTATAACATTGATTAAGAGGTCTTGCTGGCCATACTGTGAATATTCTTGAAGTTGTTTCTTGAAAATTGCTACTACATTGGTTATCAATAACGTCTGTCACAATTGTTGCCGTGTAAGTATCTTCATATTCGGGAGTCCATTCAAATTGAACATTTTCTGAAGTATCCATAAGAAGATTAAGAGTTACTGAATCAGTATATACGACATTATTTAAACTATTTTTTATGGTAAGAGTGACCGTAGTTTCAGCAGAATAATAATCTTCATATCCGTTTGGAACATATTCTAATTCAAGGTTTGTAAAAGCACTTGATGCATCTGCTTCTAAATCTGCTTGCATATTTATTACAACAGGTTCGTTGACATAATTACTATTTGTAACACTGAAAGAATCTATTGGGGAATGGCAAGAAGTCGCTTTATTAAAATTATAATTGTATTCTAAGGTTGCACCATATCCCCATATGCTTTCAACATATTCCTTTGGAAGATATCCTTCTTTGAAAATATAATGTGCGTAATTGTCAACATTAGAGATTGTTGAACTTGGGTTGTAAGGATATTCAAAAATAATATGGTTATCTGAACCAGAATTTAAATTATACAGCTGATTTCCTATACTATCACAAGCATTATCGCTACAATAGTAAAGTAAACTCTGGACATATGTTAAAGAATTTCCTGTGCTCAAATCATAGAAATAATCATTTTGAATAACTCCTGTAACAGCCGAAACAAAAGAAAAACTAAATACTAATATACTAAAAATCAAAATTCCCCTGGTTGTTATTTTATTATATTCCATTTTATTATCTAGTCCCAACTCCATTTCCTCCGTCTTGAGCTCCTCCGCCTGTGGTTGATGATGGGCTTGTTCCATCTCCACTTCCACTTCCACTTAAATAGGCCGAAGATACTTCTATAATAGTATAAGAATTTTTATTTACTTTTTTTACCCTTATTCTTCTTGCTGGAAAACCATATCCAAGAACTTTGGAATTCCATCCTTCTGGATTTAAACAAGATGTGATTAGTCTAATGGCTAAAGTACTGTCATCACTTATATATTCTTCATTAAAATTACCTGTTTTTTTGATAGATTTTACAACTTTTTCTAAATCAGAATATTCTATTTGTTCCCAATGTTCTTTATCTGCTGGTCCGTAATTTGGTGGATTAAATTCATATTTATCCTTAGCTACATCTTCTAAGAGGAATAAATTACCTGAATTCCTTTCACTATAAACCCATAATTTAGAATCTTCAGAAAAATGAGCCTCATAATCATCATTGCCTCTTTTGCCAGTTGATTCAAATTTGAGAGTTGAAGGTTTAACTGTATTAATTTTTCCTATTTTTCCTGGCATTATAAATTTTCTATAAGTATATGATAAGTAGCTTTCATTTGATTTTCTTCGAAGTTCTTCTGCCAAAGATACATTTGGAGTAAACAATAATGAAGAAGAAGATAATGCTACTATCCCTGCAACTAATCCCACAATTATTTTTGAAGGCTTTTTGATTTTTCCTTTAATTTGTTTTTCATCGTGATGATTCATTTTCCATTCCTCACCACCTCTGTGTAATTTTAGAATGGTAACAATCTTTATAAGGTTTTCTCTTTTGTGCTATTAATCCAATTTTGCATTTAAAACTCTAACATCTGGACTCCATAAAGAGACTTTATCTTCTTTAAAGCGTACACCTCGCGAAACTTTCTGGATTAATTCTCGTCTTGCTTTGTCTAGATAAAATTCCATAAATTTTTTCGGTTGTTCTTTTTTTAATATTCTCCAGAAAAGTCCTTGAATATTTGGATAAGGAAATTTGGTTACGAGAATTGAATTACATTGTTCGCCTGGGAAATCTATGCCTCTTGAACATTTTGTTGTGAATAAAACATCTTCTTCTCCATTTGAAAATTCGTCAACTGCAGTATTACCTCGTGATTGTATTTCTCTTAATCTTTCCTGTGTAATTAAATTGTCAAATTTTAATTTTGTATTTTCTTCTTCTGTTGGCAAATCTTTGAATGCGCTGACATGGACAAGAGTTGGAGGTTCGGCGTTTGCCATGCACATGTCCATTATTTTCAAGTACATGTTTCGAGTAATTGTTCCGTTTTTGAAATTCGAGAATGAGCAATTTCGCTCTATCCCCGTTCGCTGTGTATGAATATCGCCCAAATTTTGAGTTTCAGCTTCGATAATTTTAAAACTATCTAGTCCAAAAATATTTTTTAAGACTTGCTCGGAATGAAGTGTGCCTGACATCATTATCAAAATATTATTTTGTTCAATTAATTCTTTTAATTTTTGCGCAAGATTAATTGAAACTATGTTTACTATAATTGTATCTTCGGCATTCCTTGAATAAAGATTTCTTTGCGATTCTTTTTCAATTTTGTCTATGGAAATATATGCTTCGTCTAAAAGATTCTCAAATGAATGGGCGATTTCTACCAACGCGTTATAATAACTGAGTTCTTCATCTTCGGCAAGATTTGGATTTTTCAATGCAATTTCAATTATTTTTAAAATTGGGGACTTGTTAAGTTTTTGAATATCTATCAAGGGGGGTGAAAATAAAATATTGTTGACCTGATGAATTAATTCTTTGACTACTGTTCGATCGTCTTGGTCTTTCGGCATAAGATTTGATAGAGTAGATTGGAGCCGATTTAGATTTAATTTTCGTTCGCTTGAAAATGAATCTAAAAATTCGTCGCATTCATCTATGATATCAAGGTCGGTTTTTGGTTTTCGCCCAATCATTGTTTCTATGTGATATTTCATTGAGTTGAAAACTAAAACATCAGCATTGGCGTAAGATTCACATTGGTCATAATATCCGCATCCTTTTTTTCTCTGGAATAAGGCAAATTCTTTTCCACAAATTGCATCATATTTTTTTTTGTTTATTCCTGATAGCCCTTTTGGATTAATTTCTGCTGGCATAATTGGAGCCCAGTAAGGACAAACTGGCGCGATATTCATTCGTCTGACGTCGGAAGCAGTTGAAAAATCTTCTTTATTTGTCTCTGGATTTGAATCTATGTATTTTAAAAGTTGTTCCGTATTTTTTTCTTTAATTTCAATTGTGCAGGGGAGCTCAGGATCGTCGGCTTTTTCTCCGCTAAATGGACATCTAAAATTATTCCGACCCTTGATAATCGCGATTTTTAGGGGTTTCTTATCTTGTTTTAATATAAATTTTTTCTGTGTATAATCCTTTTCGTATTGTTCCTGGAGCGATTTGATTGGAACAACGATGCTAGTTTTTTTGAAATGGCGTGCGAGATTTAAAGCAATGGCTGATTTTCCCGAGCCACACGAACCCTTGATAAAGATTAATTTTTCTCCATTAGCTATTGCATCCAGAATTTCTTTAACTATATCTTCTTGAGTTTTTCCGTTTGAAAATTTTAAAGGATTGAGTTTTTCTCCGTCGGTATCAAAAGGATTAACTGAATCTGGATTTTCTATTTTGTTATATAATGACCACATATTTACACCTCTTTGAAAAATCGGAGTGTTGACTTTTAAAGATTGCTGTGTTTGTATACATGTTGCCTTTACAAAGTGACAAATATAGTAAGGTTTATAAGTCTGAATCCTACACTTGATACATGGCAAAACCTAACTTGGATACTATTATGAAAGGATGTAGTGGTAGCGAAGAAGATGCTATAAGATATATTGAGGAAAACATAGCCATGACTGATCCTTTAACGGGATTATATAATAGAAATTTTTTTGATATTACACTTAATAATGCGCTCGCGGATATAAAGAGAGAATATAAAGATATTTCTTTATTAATGATTGATTTTGATAATTTTAAAGGATTTAATACTACATATGGTCATGTTGGTGGAGATGAAGTGCTAAGAATAGTTGGTAATGTTATAAAGAATAGGGCTCGGGGCTCAGATATTCCTGCTAGATATAGAGGAGATGAGTTGGCTATTATTCTTCCTAATACAGAATTACAAATGGCTTTGTCTGTGGCGTATGAATTAAATCAAAAAGTTCCTAAACGTCCTATAGAACTTTATAATAAAAACACCGGATTTAAAGATGAAGTTAGAGCCACTATTACTCTGGGAGTATCTCAAGCATTAGAAGAAGATTCTTGCGAAAGTCTTATCGCTAGAGCTGATAGATATTTATATAACGCTAAAGAAGACGGTGATAGAAATTGCGTATTTGGTCCAGGGGGACTTTATGTATCTAGTCCTTAGTTTTCTTAAAAAACCAGTTTTTCTTTTTGTTCCGAACAAATCCACTTTCTAGTGCGGAGATTTGCCTTTGGGATTCTTTTAAGTCAAGTCTTAGGTTTTTGACTTGAGTTTTGTAGCTTTCAATTTCATCTTTGAATGAGGTTTTTATTCTGTCTTCAATCTGAGCGAGTTCTTTTTTTACGACAAGTTCTTTTTTTAACTCCTGAACAGCAGATAGCGCAAGTTTTAACTGGTTTATTTTCTGCGTAAATTCATCAACATCTTTCCGGAACTCGTCTTGGATTTTTTCGTCTTCTTCTTTTGTCTTAGTATACTGCCCGTCTTTTTCCTTGAGATATTTTCGCATTGCGTCAATTACCGTTTGCATTTCGTCAACATCTTGTCTAATTAGAATAAATGATGTCTTAATTTTATTATCAAATCCCTTGAGCTTTTTTGTTACATTTTTTTCAAACTGCTTGATTCTTTTCATATTATTTGTTGGGGGATTGGGATTTAAAGATTATTGTGGTGTAGGTCGAGGATGGGTTTTTCTTTTGTCTTCAATAGGTAGTGAAAAAGTTTGGGGAATGTTTATATAAGTTTAATTGGCTTAATGATTATGAAAAGACAGGTAAAAGTGCTTATTTCTGATTTAGGTTTGTATTTATATTTAATGAAAGGAGGTTTAAAAAAATGAAAAAATTAATGAAAAAAAATGTTAATGTTTTTGGTAAGAAATTGCCAGTGTTTATGATTGTTCTTCTTGGAATTGCAGTTGTTAGTGCGGCTTTGATACCATACTTTGGACAGATTACTGGATTTGTTACTGTAAGTGGTCAGGGATTAACTGTTGATGGGGGAAATTATGGAACACCAATAGAAGAAACATGGAATGAGGATAGTTTTACTTCATTAGAAGAAAGAACATATGTTAATGCACATAGTTTAAGGAACGATGCAAATGTTGATGCTGAAGTTCAGTTAGTAAGAACATGTGATGGACTTCTTACAGATAATGATTGTAAGGATGAAGGTACAGAAGTTATTACAACAACCTATTCAACAGCAGAACTTCAAGCAACAGGCAGTGCCACAGCAGAGTGGACAGCTGATGAAGAGCACACTGGAAAGTATTCAGCTAAACTTACCGCTACAGGTCCAGACAATGCTGCCGTAATTATTTCAGTTACTCCAACGTTATTAAATAGTATAACAGAACTATCCTTTTGGTACAACCACGAGGCATATAATGCTGTATCTCCGCATATTGTGGGGCCAGACTTTGATATAGTTTTACTCGCTGACAATGGCAATTACTACATGGCTGGTAGGACAGTAGTGGAAAGCACTGATGTGTGGAAGAATGCGGATGCCGTTGATATTGATAGCAGTGATTTTACTTCAACAGGACATTGGTGGCTTATGAATCTTAACACCACCACCCCGGTAGGAACTTATACTGATTTCGTTGCGCTTAAAGCAGAAGCTGTTATTAGTGATGCCAATATCGTAAAGGTAGTGATTAACCTTGAACCAGCCGGTAGCAGTAGCGGAATTGTCTATGTTGATGACATCAAGATAAACGACGTAACCTACAGCTTAGAGAGTATTCAAGGAAATTTAGTTACAGTTCCAGCAGGAACAACATTAGGGTTTGTAATAGAAAACTATTTCCCTAAGATGTTAGTTCCAGATACTTACACAATAACTACAGAAGTTAAACCGTTTGCATAAACAAATAATTTATTTTTATTTTTTCCAATTTTTTTTAAGGGAAACAGAAAAAACACGCCTAAGCGTAGTCGTGTTAGAGAGGAGAAAAATGATGCCCTCTATGCAAAAACAAAGTTTTTGTGTTCGGCAAAGCCGAGAGCGAAGCGAACTTTGAATGAGGGTTCATAGTCACGCCGAGAGGCAAACACAGAAGGAGAAAGAAAAGACATGAATAAAAAAATAGCAGGAGTATTGTTAGGAGTTTTATTAGTTGGAATAGTAAGTGCTGGTTTGATAACTTCTTGGGGAACGATTAGTGGGAACGTTATTATAGAAGAGCCAACTTTTTATTTAAGCGCAGAACATTTGGTTGATGAAAATGATACCAAATATTGGGCTTTAGGAATTGATGATTATGTTGATAGAACGGACCCTGTCAGTTTTACCGGAGGAGATACTAAATGGTTTGTCTCTCCTTCACTAGGAGTAGAATCTTTTTACGCAACAAATTACAAAATTATTCTTGAGGCGGAATCTACTAATGAAAGTGGTAAATTGGATATTGCGGTCTATATAGTAGATGGGGAATTTCCTTTCTCCAAACACACTCCTGCTTTATGTGAAAAAAGTATTGATGTATTTAATTATAGAGATGATTATGAAATAAATTGTGAAATCCCGGAATTATCATTGTACGAATCAGATAGGATTGCGCTTATATTAAGTGATGGTGCAAATTCAATTACCTATAAGATTTATTTGAAAGGAATTTCAAAAATTGAGGTGACAGCAGCATGAAAAAACTAATTTTAATTTTAACGATGGCGATTTTCTTGGTTGGAATAGTTTCGGCAGAAGAATATGCTGGAACTATAAATAATATAAGTGGCATCTATATAGATAATTTTACTGCTGGAACCATAACAACTGCTAATTTTAGTTATGATTATTTGGATTATTATGGAGATAAGCAATACCCTCATATTTTGAAAATAAACATAACATCAGAAAATCAAGAAGATTATCCTGTGTGGAAAAATGATTTTGAGTTAAGTGGTTTTGTAAGAAAATATACTTTTTTTGGAATGTTTCACACAGATACCGGATTAAAATGCAGTGAAGAAAATCCTTTGACAATTAATCATCCTCTTGGTTCAAATACTTTAGATGATGTTCCAAATGGAACTTTTTATTGTTATAACGAAACAAGCGAGGCGATTGATGATTTAAGTAAACATGATGAGGTCTTTTTGACGATTGGGTCGCATCCGGCATTGTGGCCTGGGCAATATACTCTTTCGGCAATGATATATTATTTGGAGGACACACTTGGACCTGTTGTAAATATTTTGAATAAGGCTGATTTCGACCAGTATTTTAACGTAGGAAATGCCTTCACAATTGGAGTTACCATCGAAGATAATATTGAAGTTAAAGCGAATAGTTATGGCGCGATAGTTTACAATGGATCGGAAGAATTGTTTAGTTTTGGCGGTTATGAAAGTGGAGGAAATTATTATTTTCCGTGGACTGTGCCTTCGAATATGGCAGAGGGAGATTATCCTCTAAAAATATTTGCCGAAGATACAAGTAATAATACGGGGAATGATTCTGTGACCTTAAAGATTGATTTGACCGCTCCAGAAATTGTGGCAATACAGCCAGATGGTTCGATTTATGATGAAATTATTCCTGTAGAATTAAGTGTCACGGATGCAAAAGCAGGAGTAGACAATCAAAGTGTCTATTACAGATTAAGAGAAATGGATGGAACCTCGGTTTGTCCTGAGTCAGGAATCGGAACATGGGATTGTTATAATAGCGGATGGGTGCAAATAAATTTAGCTGTCGCGGCAGAAACTTACCAAACTGAAATAGATATAACAGGGATAGAGCTAGAAAGTGGAGAATATTGGTTTGAAGCAAAAGCAAAAGACATTCTAGGGAATGAGGGGATTTTAGAATAAAATGAAAAAAATATTATCCTTAATAGTCTTGGGAATTTTCTTAATTAATTTAGCAAGTGCAATAATCATCTGTGTTGATAAAACATCGCCTTCAGCTCCTTCAAATCTTACGGTTTCGGGTGAAGTAGGAAGTATTTTTTTGACATGGGTAGAGGCGACGGATGAACCCTCTTGTAGTGGAATTGATTATTATAATGTTTCACGAAATAATGTTTCTCTTGGAGTTACGACTTCTTTAAATTTTACAGACAGCGAAAGTCTCATTGAAGGGAGTTACACTTATACCGTTTTTGCCGTAGATAAAGTTGGGCATAACAGAGGAGATTTTATAGTAAATGAAGTTGTTTTATCTAAAGACGAAGGAACAGATATAATATCAGTTGACGGGGGAGGAAGCGGAAGCAGTTATGTAACTCCAGATTCTTTTGAAACATATTCTGTACCCGATGGAGAATTAGGGGAAGGATTTTTGGAAACAATGGGAAAGGACGATAAGATGGTTTTTGAATTTGATGATGAGTCTCATAGTTTGGTTGTTTTAAATGTAGATTATAATAAGGTAGAAATTGTTATTAGTTCAACACCTCAGAAAGCAATTTTTAGCGAGGGCGAATCGAAAAGTTTTGATTTGAATGATGATGATATGGACGATTTAGTAGTCAATGTTGAAAATATTAATAATGGTTTTGCAGAGATTAAAATTCAATCACTTGATAGAGATTCGGATGATGAAATTATAGTTGATGACGCAATAAACTCTGATGAAAATTTTGATGACGAAGATGAAGGATTCTTTTCTACGGTAACTGGTGCAGTTGTGGGAACTGTTC
>Ga0207996_1000802_pt1 | contig 25272 bp, 20 predicted proteins | sample AntAceMetag02UKG_FD_184773 | JGI IMG/M metagenome (GOLD analysis project Ga0207996, IMG submission 184773) | Saline lake microbial communities from Ace Lake, Antarctica - Antarctic Ace Lake Metagenome 02UKG (SPAdes) (version 2) | ecosystem: Environmental > Aquatic > Non-marine Saline and...
GACATCCCGCCGATTCAACTATTTCCTCCCCTCCCTCTGGACAATATTTCTCATCCTTGGCTGGCTGCCGCTTCTCCTTATTCCCGGAGGATTAAAGTTATACGGAATCGTCGTTATCCTCTACCTCCTGGCAGCTATCACAAACGGGGCCCAAAGTCTAAATTTCAAGACAACGGTAATCGTAGCCGCCGGGATAGTAAGTACCCACATTGTCTACGGGATCAACTTTATCCGCGGTCTGATGGTAAAAAAACTCCCTGAAGAATAATGGAGGCGGTATTATATCTCACTCGTGAAACCAAATTACCCCTGGCGGGTTCATCTCGCCAGAATATAAATTCAAAAGTTACATATAATTTCAAAACAATAACAGCCCCGTGCATAAATCATGTTAGGGGAGAACGTTTCCTGTTCCCTCTGCTCTGGAAAAGTATGCACCGGGCTTACTCCGTCACAATATAGATTTCCAAATGAACAAGGTGTTACGAATAAATTAATAATTACCATTTGACATTATACGCCAGTGGCGTATATATAGCACTATGATATTCATTGAAACACCAATATTCACAAAACTAATTAAGAAACTGCTTCCAGATGATGAATATCATCAGCTCCAAATAGCCCTCCTATTAAAATCGGATGCTGGAAAACTAATTCGAGGAAGTGGGGGATTAAGAAAAATTCGTTGGAAGATACCAGGAAGAGAGAAGGAGTACGGATTATATATTATTGGAATTCACCTGAAGCAATATATTTAGTTTTTGCGTATAACAAAACAGTTCAGGAAGATATCATCCCACCGCAATTAAAAATTCTGAGCAAATTAATGAAGGAGTATCTGCATGAAAAATAATGATTTCAATCAGCTAATTGAGAGCATTAAACAGGCGGGCCAGATCAAAAACGGTGATATTAAACCCAGCCGTATTTTTAAATACAATACTCCCGATGTTAAGAAGATCCGAAGATCTCTCCATATTTCTCAGAGTAAGTTTGCTCTTATGATCGGTGTCAGTCCTCGTACTTTACAAAATTGGGAACAAGGCAGACGTGAGCCTGATGGTCCAGCTAAAGCTCTTTTAAGGGTGGCTTCGAAAAATCCACAAGCTATTCTGGAGGCGTTGTATACTTAAAGGAAATTAATGTTTCAAGTTTTCAAGTAGCTCCCGAAAGTTTTCGAGATAGCTTATCTTAAATAGTGGGTGACTTTTTAACTTTTAAGGTCGCAAAATGCGACTTTAAAACGTGGACAACATCGCAAATATTTTCCGTACGTATTTAACAAGTATGGCGCATTAATGGCGGCTAACATCCCCAATAGTTCACAGGCGATTGAGATGAGCATATTTTAACTGCTGCCGAGTCACCGGTAAATAATCTACTCCTTTTCAATAAGAGGATAATTTCCAAATAATCTGTGGTAATAAATGAGGGAGAGGTAGAGACCACAAATCATATTCAATCACCAACGGCCGATGGCAGGGCAGGCATTCAATCGTCTGGTCTCCCCCGAAGTTTAATCGAGGTTAAAATAAAAGGGGTCGCGGTCGGGGTGACTATAATAGTACTCATCTGTTCATAATGAAAATTTTATTTTCCTATCCGCCCCTGGACACCACGAAAGGCTTTCCCACCCTGGGCCAGAACCGGCAGTTCCAGTACTTCACCGAGCCGACCCTGATATACCCGGTCGTCCCCGCCACCGCCGCGACCATGCTTCGGGACGCGGGCCACCAGGTTATCTGGAACGATTGCGTCGCGGAGGGAATAGACCGACAGGAATATTTTCGATTGCTTGAGCGTGAAAGACCCGATCTGATCGTCTTCGAAACCAAAACTCCGGTAGTAAAAGAACACTGGCAACTCATCAGCGAGATAAAAGCGAAACTGTCAACTGTCAACTGTCAACCGCTTACCGTGCTTCTCGGTGACCACGTCACCGCCCTCCCCGAAGAATCCATGCAGAACTCAAAGGTCGACTTCGTCCTAACCGGCGGTGACTACGACTTTCTCCTCCGCGATCTCTGCCAGGCACTAGAATCAGGCCCTCTGTCCTCTGTCAACCGCCAACCGTCAACATTCTTTTCCCGTCAACCGTCAACTTTCCCTCCCGGTATCTGGTACCGCGAAAATGAACAAATAAAAACTACCGGAACCTTCCAGCTCAATCACGACCTCGACCAAGCCCCTTTCATCGACCGGGACCTGACCAAATGGGAACTCTACGCTTATAAAAATGGGAATTACCGTCGGACCCCCGGCACCTACATCATGAGTGGTCGAGACTGCTGGTGGGGAAAGTGCACTTTCTGCAGCTGGCCGCAGCTATATCCAAAATTCCGGGTCCGATCGGTCGATAACGTCCTCGATGAGATCGGGAATATCATTGAAAAGTATCCAGTCCGGGAGATCATGGATGATACCGGAACCTTTCCTCGAGGAGATTGGCTGCGCAATTTCTGCCGGGGGGTAATAGAGCGAGGTTTTCAGAAGAAGATCGGGCTGGACTGCAATTTTCGTTTCGGTGCCGCAACCGAAGATGATTATCGTCTCATGAAAAAGGCGGGGTTCCGTTTCCTCCTCTTCGGTCTGGAGAGCGGAAATCAGAAGACCCTTGATCGGGTGAAGAAGAATATGAGGATTGAGACAATCATCGAATCCTGCCGCTTAGTCCGGAAGGCCGGATTATATCCCCACATCACAATCATGTTCGGCTATCCCTGGGAGAGTTATGAAGAGGCGGAGAAGACCTACCAGCTAGGGAGATGGCTCCTCCGGAAGGGATATGCCTATACCATGCAGGCTACCGCGGTAGTGCCGTATCCCAATACCCCTCTTTACCGGGAATGCCGGGATAACAACTGGCTTTTAACCGATGACTGGGCCGACTTCGATATGAAGAAACCGGTAATGAAGACGCAATTTTCGGGCGATGATTTGATGAAGCTGGTTCAAAAGATGTATTCAGTTGCCTTCGATCCACTCTTTCTGGCCCATAAAGTAATGAGCATCCGGGATTGGTCGGATATCCGATTCTTCCTCCGGGCCGGGAAGAAGGTTATCGGTCATATAAAAGATTTTAAATGAAAGATCATCTAACCGAAATCTTGCGCCGAAAATTCACGCGCTGGAACCGGGATGATTTCCTGGTTCATACCGGAGTCCTGGTTCTGGGAACCAAACTTGGAGATCTCTTTAATTTCATCTACCGGATCGCCCTAGTTCGGCTTTTGACTGTGGATGAATACGGAATACTAAATTCGTTGATCTCCTTCACCATGATTTTTAGCCCCTTTATCGCTCCCTTTCAGCCCGCTTTAACCAAATCACTGGCGGAATACCTGGGGAAAGAGGAGTATGGCAAAGCCCGGTATGTCATCAGGAAAGCCGGAACTACTCTTGCTATATTTTCAATCATCCTCCTAGCCGGTTTTCTCTTTGACCAGCTTGTTTCCGGTTATCTGGCTAATTATTTAAACCTCAATAACAGATATTATCTTCTCCTGGTTGGTATGTTGGTTGCCGGGACAATTATAATCGCGGTTCCTCAGGCATTTTTGCAGGGGGCACAACTTTTTAATTCAATGGCGGGGATATCAGCGGTCTCAGCCTTTGTCAAACTGCTCTTAGGTCTGGGGTTAGTCTATCTGGGCTTTCGAGTTTCTGGAGGATTATGGGGTTTCATTGTTTGTCCGCTATTTATTTTATTGATCGGGACAATCCTTATTAAAAAATATTTTAATCGGATAGGGGACGAAATAGCAAAGCCGGTGGTAGTCTCCATGGCCCCTATTTATAGATATTTTATCCCCACCGGACTGCTGTTGGGGTCATTTTATGCTCTGACAAATATGGACGTAGTTCTAGTCCGGCATTTTTACCCTGAAGAGTCCGGGATTTACTCTCTGGCTCAGATGGCCGGATTGATGATCTTCTTTCTCCCCGGAGCTATAACCATGGTATTATTCCCCAAAGTGGTAGCCGCGCGGTCTAATGATTCCGATAGTCGTTATCTCCTGAAAAAATCCCTGATCCTGATCGCGGTATTCTGTCTTCTGGGGGTTCTAGTCTTTACCATATTCCCCACTGAACTGCTTCGTCTTATTACCGGCAAGACTACCCCGCGAACTATAGAACTGATCCCCTGGTTTACTCTGGCCATGAGTTTTCACGCCCTGACCACGCCGATTCTTTTTTATCATCTGGCCAGCCATAATACCCGGATAGTATCTCCCATGGTCTTGCTGGCCACTGCGGAGGCGGTCACTATTTATCTTTATCACCCTGCTTTAATTTCGATATTATTTATCCTGCTCTTTTACGCGGTAACTGCTTTCGCTCTATCTTTGTTTATGATTAAATTTATCCCCAAACCCCATCAGCTGAAATCATGAATGAAATAGATGTCTCTGTAATAGTCACCACAAAAAATGAAGAGAAGCATATCGCCGATTGTCTGCGGTCGGTAAAAAGCCAGAGTTATCCGCGGGAAAGATTGGAAATAATCGTGGTGGATAATAACTCCACTGATAATACCAAAGCAATCGTCGCTGAATTTACATCGCATATGTATAATTTAGGACCGGAACGATCCGCCCAGCGAAATTTCGGGATTTCAAAAGCCAGAGGGAGATATATTATTTATCTGGACGCGGATATGACTTTAAATGAGGATGTTATCTATCAGGCATTCCGCAAATGCGAAGATGAGAATTATACGGCACTATATATTCCAGAAAAGATTATCGGAACCGGTTTTTGGATAAAGGTGAGGGACTTCGAACGAGGTTTCTATAATGCCACCTCCATAGACGTGGTCAGGTTTATCAGGAGGGAAGCAGCCTTGAAGATAAACGGTTTTGACGAAACTCTAAATGGGCCGGAAGACTGGGACTTCGACCGGAGAGTCAAAGAAATCGGAGAGACCGGTATAATCAGTGAATGTATCTTTCATAACGAAGAAGACTTCAACCTCTTTCGATATACCGGGAAGAAAAATTATTATGCCCGGGGGTTTTCGCGGTATATCAATAAATGGGGGAGAGACGATCCGACGATCAGAGAGCAATTTGGTTTATACTATCGATTCTTCGGAGTTTTTTTTGAGGAAGGAAAATGGAAAAAGATAATCGCTCATCCTTTTCTGACATTAAGTATGTTCTTCTTGAGATTGATGGTCGGTGTGGTCTTTCTTTGTTCAAAGATTATTAAAGACTGATGGAAATATACCAGGATAGTATTGATCATCGCTGGACGGGGAGATATGATGCCTCTATCGCGCTGGTGGGTGATATCACCGATAAAAAAGTTCTTGATATCGGCTGCTCTTTAGGGTGGTTCGAAAAAATCATCGAGCAGGGGGAAAATAGATCTCTTATCGCAATAGATATCAACTGGGATCAGATTATCCGCGCTTCACGGTCAGTTCCGAAGGCTTGCTTCCTCCAGGCGGGGTTGCCGGAATTGCCATTTCAGAAGAACGCGTTTGATATTGTGGTTATGTGGGAGACATTAGAACACCTGCCAAAAAATACAGTAATCCAGGCTTTGAAATCTATTCGAAACGTCCTCAAGCGAGATGGACATTTCTACCTTTCAACCCCGAAATTTGATCTTAGATCCACTCTCACCGATCCGGCCTGGTACTTTGGTCATCGTCACTATACCCGAAAAAAGCTAGAAAAATTATTGAAGCTGAGTGGGTTTTCTCTGATCCGGATTCAGAGTGGAGGAAAATATTTTGAGATATTTAATATGCTTCTTTTTTACCCATGCAAGTGGCTGGCAAATCGGGAAGTTCCCGTCAAAAGCTTTTTCGAAAGGAAACGAAAAGAAGAATACGAAAAATGTTGGGGGTGGAGTACATATTTTTTAGAAGCTAGATTGAAGGATGAGGAAAAAAATTGAAAAGGGAAGAATTAATGAAGAAAAAAGTATTTATTATCGCGCTTGACGGGGCGGATTACAATCTAACCAAATCCATGCTGCCCCGGATGCCAAACTTGAATAAGCTGGTACAACAGGGCATTTCCCTAAAATTAGGTACTACTACCCCCAATATTTCTCCCACAGCCTGGGCTTCCTTTATGACTGGAACCCTTCCCGCCAAACATCGGATTCTTGATTTTACTTCGCGTGATAACAAGGGAAATCCGGTTGATTTTTCATTGTTGCGTGGGAATACACTGTGGAAGATATTATCGGATGCGGACAAGAAGGTAGTTGTCTTTAACGTACCGGTTACGTTCCCCCCCGAAAAAGTAAATGGCATTCTGATCAGCGGTTTTCCGGTTCCTACGGGCGCAAAAAATTATACTTATCCCCAGAGTGTAGCGGGAGAATTGGGAAAGCAGGGTTGGGACTTTTCTGATGTCCCTACCCAGTCTTACTCTAGCAGAATGCTCACTCCTTTTCTGGCTGATTTAATAAAGAGACTCAGTCAGCGGACGAATGCGACCCTTTCCATGATGGAGAAGTATCCTTGGGACTTTTTTATGGTGCACTTTATGGAGACGGATAAGATTCTCCACGAATTTTTGAATTTCACGAGAAGAGATCTTGTAAGTCGGAAAGATTACAAAAATTACAAAACCACCGTCGAGGATTTTTTTTGTTGTCTGGATGAGCATCTCGGGAAGATCTTGGAAAGACTCGGAGAAGAGGTTAACGTGATAGTCGTTTCTGACCATGGTTTCTCGCCTTGCCGGCAAAGCTTCTATACGAATACATGGCTGCTTGAGAAAGGGTACCTGATGTTAAAAAGTGATCTGCTAACTAAATTCAAATACGCACTCTTTAAAACTTTTTTATCTCCGATTCATCTTTATAACTACCTCCCCGACAGAGTAAAAAGGCGCATTCGAAAGCAGGTAGATGAAAAATACTATCAAGACAGCAAACAAACAAAACCGCTAGCTCGATTCCTGCAATTTTTGGTTTCATTCACCCTCAAGTCATTTCTGTTATCAAAGAATGATATTGATTGGGATAAGACAACCGCTTATCCCATAGGCAATGCGGCCATCACTGAGATATTTGTCAATCGAGATGTGGTTCCAAACCCTGAACAAGTTTTGGCTGAATTAAAATTAGATTTACAAAAGTTGATTGATCCGATGGGAAACAAACCTCTTTTTAACCGGATTGTTTCTGGTCGGGACGCTTTTGGAGAAAATGACGACCTCGCCGATTTAGTTGCTTTTGATTACAATTTTGAAACGATTTCCATCAATCACTTTTTGTTTCTATCTAATCGTTGTTTGACTAAAAATTTCTGGTTCCCTAACCGAGCCAGTCATAATATGGAAGGTATTTTCATTGCCTCCGGTCCCGATTTTGTTAAGGGAATAATCCCTCCCCCTCATGAAAATCTCGAGCAAGTTCATATTATCGATTGTGCCCCCACAATATTGCATCTGTTTGGTCTGTCTGTCCCAAATCGGATGGACGGAAAGGTTAAAAAGGAAATATTTACTCCCGGTACCGAGGCGGCAAATTCGGATGTTAAAATCGACACTATGTCCACCGTCTCTGACAAAAAGGAATTCTCCTGGGAAGAGGATGAAGAACGTGAGGTTAAAGATCGTTTGCGGGAAATGGGATATCTGTAATTATTGCGGTTAGCATATAATAAAAAATACCTCATTAATGAAAGATATACTTTTTATCTGCTTATTTTAGCTTTTATGGGAAATTATTCTAAAATGGTGTGATACTAAGTTAATAGGGGTTTTTCTAATAATTTTTTCCGCGAAAAATAGGCATTTGCTGAATCGTTGATATATAGCGTTAAAAAATTTGGTAGGAATATTACATGGGAAGAAATCAACCAGTTCTATACGATCGATAACAAATCCATTTTTACTTAAGAGATTACTTATTTCTGATCTTCTAAATTTAATCTTATGATATCCATATTTTAGTGCTTGAGCAGAATATTCAAGTATTGAATACCTGTTCGGCGTGCGAGCGATAAACAAAATTCCGTTCTTTTTTAAAACTCGATAGATTTCTTTCATGACTGTATTTAAATTATTGACATGTTCTAATACTGCATACGCGAAGACAGCGTCAAACGATTCATCCTGAAAAGGAAGTACTTCACCGTCGTATAAACAATAATCGGCCTGATCTCCATATTGCTTTTTTTGAGAACTCCAAATAGTATGCTGTAGCTTATATTTAAATACGGTAGAAGATAGGTGTTGATTATTTTCCTCAACCTTTACATCCATACCGACTATTTTAAACCCTAAATTAGATAAAATATACGAAGTGGTGCCTCTTCCACAGCCAAAATCTAAAACATAAGAGTCTGGCTTTATACTTTCAAGAAAGCAATGTAGATCCTCAACGAAAATATTATTATAAACTTTATACGAATATATTGTAGTAATGTTATTGCCTGCGAATTCCTTTAAAATAGATATATGCTGTTTGATTAATTTCAAACTATGATCTTCCGGCTTCAATGTTATCCTCCTTTGCCAATACTAATATTTCACAATTATACGATAGTAATAGAACTTATTTAAAAAGCAATTGCATTATCACTCCCGTCTTCCTTTTTCGTAAGCTTGTGGCTTACTATTTTCCTCCGGGACAATGACCGGGGTTTTAGCGGCCAGCAGCCCGGGGATGGAGTTAAATATTTCTTGGATGAAAATTTCTAAAGCCAGCAATCTGATTGCTATTTTAGTCGCCCTATTGATAGTGGCGTATATTGGTCTTTTCTCCTGGGTAGCGTATGTAAAATATACCTCCTTCTCCTTTCATGATATCGATCTGGCTATTATCAGCCAGTTATTCTGGAACACGATCCGGGGAGATATAGTTACCCATGGAATCGGAAGCGGCACTATTCTCAATGGCGGGCACGTTTTCTTGATCGCCATCATCCTGGGGCCAATATTCGCTATCGCCCAGAGCCCGCTGACATTACTTTTCCTTCAGTCACTGGCACTAGGCTCGGGCGCATGGGCGGTCTATCTTATCGGTCGTCATCTGATCAATCCCTTAGCCGGATTGGCCTTTGCTTTCTCTTATCTGATTTATCCCGCCCAAAATTACGTCAATCTCTTTGAATTTCACCCAATAGCCTTCTCCACGCCACTGCTCTTATTCCTCTTCGTGTTTTATCAGAGGAAAAAGTGGTGGATATTTCTCTTGTTTGTCTTTCTATCTCTCTCCTGTCGTGAGGATGTCTCACTGCCAGTGGCTGCTTTCGGGGTCTACGCGCTGATAGTAGCGATAATTGATCGCCGCCAGGGGAGGGGAGTTGAGTGGAGATGGGGGTTGGTCGCGCTCCTGGCTGGAATATTCTGGTTTCTTTTCTCTGTCAAGTTTCTCCAGCCCCATTTTCAGCTTCCGGTTATGAAGGCTGCCGCAGGCGGTTCGGGGATGCTGGGCTACTACAGTTGGCTGGGAAACTCTCCCGGCGCGATCTTAACAAATATATTCACCGATCCGCGATATAGCCTTCTGGGGAAGGCCAAACTCACCTATCTCTTCCATCTGCTTCTTCCCCTGGGGTTCACTTCTCTTCTCTCCCCCTCGGGACTTATCATGGTATTGATATCCCTCTCGGAAGGGCTCCTATCTTCCCGGGGGACCCATTTCTCCATCCACTATCAATACTCTTCCATTATCACACCGTTTATATTCATATCCGGAATTTACGGTCTGAAAAATTTACTGCGGGTCAAGTTTTTAGCGAAGCAGGAGAAGACAATTCTTGTTCTGTTGGTAGTAATCTCCCTAATCTCTGCGGCAACTATCGGCCCACTCTTCAGTCTGCCCGCCAAATCTCGGGAGTGGAGAATTACCGCGGAAGACCAGGTTCGGGAGATAATGGTGCGAGAGATTCCTCTGGAGGCTCCGGTTTTAGCTACTTTCGCATTTGCTCCAAAGTTATCGATGCGACCTGCTCTATTTTATTTTTACCATATCTATACATCTTCCCGGCGGAAAAATTTCCTCCCCAACCTTCGGGCCGCACAGAAGAAGGCGGGTTGGGCCTTGATAGATTTTAATGACTACCTGACCTTCTATGACTTCTATACCCCGGAAGGCTATAAATCCATCTTTGATTTTCTGATCAACGGAAGATGGCAGATGGTAACTACGGTCAACTCTCTGGTGCTCTTTCAGAAGGGTGATCATTCCGACCTGGGGGTGGTGAGTGTCGTTGAGGACAGTGATAATCAGCGGCTGAGAAATATCCCCAATATCCCGGAGTTGAAATTTGTCGGCGTCCAGCTCAAAGAGAAAGAGATCTTAGGAAAACCGGTAATCAATCTGGAGGTTGATCTTAAATGTGGTGGAGGTATAAGAGACAATATGCTGCTTGTCGCCAGATTTACCTCCCATACTGACCGATCAAAAGGATTTCAGCAATTTTATTTTGCCCCATATCGAATTTATCCGACATCACTCTGGAGACCGGGTGATATCGTTCGACAGAAATGTAACCTTCTGGTTCCCGAAGATATTCCGGGAGGGGAGTATGATCTTATTCTGTCTTTAATCCGGAAACGCCCCAACTTGCCTTTGTCGCTCGAAGCTAGAAAAATGTTCTATAATTATTATGACACGGCCATGGCGATGGAATACCTACCGGGTAGATGGAGCATATCTCCCGACAAGTTACTAGAACAAATATTTATTGCTCGTATTCCTAAAGCAGTAATCATCGAAGAATGGACAAATTGATACCAAAGAGAATTGATTGAATCATAAGAAATCTCAAATAGTAGACGTACCTTTCCTATTCTTGTCATTCTTCTGATCGTGGTTTACGCGATTATCTTCTCATTTGCCGGGTACTGCCAGTATACTTCTTTCTCCTACCAGGATATGGACCTAGCTGCCATCAACCAGGTGTTCTGGAATGGGATGCACAGCCGGTTCATTACTGCCATCCATGTCGGGGAATCAGCGTTACTTAACAACCATAAATGGTTCATTGCCGCGGCTCTACTTCCTATTTACGCTCTCTTCCCAGGACCTCTCCTTTTGCTCTACATCCAGGCTATCGCCCTCAGTGCCGGGGTCTGGGCGGTCTATCTTCTGGCCAGAGAAAATCTCAAACCTGCCCTGGGTTTACTCTTTTCATTCTGTTATCTGATCTACCCATCCCTTAACTACATAACACTCTATGAATTTCATCCTGTGGCCTTCGCCGTGCCGTTGCTGCTCTTCACTTTCTATTTTTATCAAAGGAGAAAATGGACCGGCTATCTGATCTTCCTCCTACTCTCCCTCTCCTGCCGGGAAGATGTGACTTTGCCGGTCTTCGGAATGGGCATTTATTTTCTTCTACGCGGAATCAAAGAACGCGGCACTCCTCCCTTTCTTCGCTGGAGATGGGGGGTAAGCGCCTTGGTCCTTTCACTCTTCTGGTTTTTGCTCTGTACCCGGTTGATTCCAACTCTGACAGCTCAATTCAATCCGGAAGCCGATCAGACCGACCTCATGCCGATCTTCTTCGGATGGCTCGGGGATACACCGCTTGAGATGGCCCGGACCGCGATAACCCACCCGGGATATCTTCTGGGCGGGGTTCTGACCCGTCCCAAACTATTGTATCTATTCCAGCTCCTTCTCCCCCTGGGACTTCTCTCTCTCTTATCTCCAGCCTCATGCGTCATGGTAGTTCTTCCCGCCCTGGAAGGCCTGCTATCTTCCAGACCCCAGCACTTCTCCATCCAGTATCAATATACGGCCCTGATTATCCCGTTTGTCTTCATTTCGGCGATTCGCGGAACACGAAATCTTCTACGCTGGAAATGGTTGAAATTTAAACCTGACTATCTTGTTATCTTCCTGTTGCTGATCTCTCCCCTCAGCGCGAAAATAATCGGGCCACTCTTCCGGCTCCCCAGCAGGTTTCGGCAGTGGCGGGTTAATGAAGAAGACTCAGTGCGTGAGGAGATGGTCCGGATGGTCCCGGACCAGGCACCCGTCTTGGCCACATTCGGGTTGGCTTCTCATCTCTCCAGCCGCCCCCAACTTTTTTATTCATTCCAGATCTGCGGCGGCTGGCGGACCGGGTACAGAGTGGACCTCCCCCTCGTTCAGAGGTCAGCAAAATTCGCGTTGATCGATTTTAATGGCTCGCTTACCTTCTACTACTTTTACGGGCCGGGAGGAGATAGCTATGTCCGAGGTTTTTTAGAAGAGGGATGGCAATTGGAAGAAACCGTTAATGCTTTAGCGCTCTTCCGGAAAGGAGATTATTCCAAGTTAGGCTTGGTCGGAAAAACGGATCTTTCCGGGATTGAAATGCCCCTTGACCAGCCTATTATTGATTTGCCTGAACTCAGGCTTCGTGGTTATAATATCCGCCACAATCTCCGGCTGGGACGGAGGATGGTGGAGACCGTTGTTTATCTGGAATGCGATAAAAAAGTAACCCGGGATTATCTCCTGACAGCCCGGTTCCGCCAGCATGGCGGCCAGGGGTTCGCATTCGGACAGAGTTTCTTCGCGCCATATCGGATACTTCCCACATCACAGTGGGATCCAGGGGAGATTATCAAACAGCAGTGTGCTATAATGATTCCGAGAGAGGCCCCCGCCGGCACCTATGATATGATCCTGTCTCTGTTAGAATCCGTCGGCCAGGGGGAATTTAAAGGTGAGGTAATCTATACTAAGAACAAGGCTCTAATAATCAGCGCGTCGCGCTAATTTACTGCGTGGCACTGTCAGTAAAATAGCCACAAAGGCACAAAGTCACTAAGAAATGATTAGGAACAAGGAAAATATATAGTTATTTCATCTTGAATTTTTTTCTTTGTGTATTGGTGTTTTAGTGGCAATAAATAGTTTATAAGAATGAACTCATCCCGCAGAATAATTTTAATTTTGATCCTGCTATTATTGATCCCTATATCGTTCTCTCTATCTGCTTCAACTGATTTCTTCTCCTGGGAGTTTACTACCCCGGAAGACATTAAAGACTGGAGAGGGGAGGGGGTGGAAGGAAGCCGGGTTCAGGAAGGAATCTTCCAGGTCATGGGAAAGGAGCAATTCCAGTTGATTTCACCCCCAGATCTGGGAATTCCCGCGCAAGAAGACCCTTATATGAGAATCCGCTATCTCTTTCGATCTCCGCGCTATCTCCGGGTATTCTGGCAACCCCGTTCCGGGAAACCCGTTCTGGTCCCAGATGTGATACAACCGATCTTCGACCGTAACTTCCATACATCCTGGATACCTCTGACCGAAAAACTTGAGTACCGCGATACAATCGAACAACTGGGCCTGATCTTCGGAGGAAGACCAGGCTGGGTGGAGATTGATTCAATTGAGATACTGCCGTTTTCTCTGAGTAGATATCTCCAGGATCAGTGGAGCGAGTTCCTGGCCCCCCGACGGTTGCACCCCGGCACAATTAACTCTTTGCAGAGTCCCCGGATCTTTAATAAACCGTTCGTCGGCTGGATGAATAAATTAGTCTTACTGATAATCCTGATCGGTGCCATCCTCTACTATAAGGCCGAGAGGAATAATCGGGCCCGGATTGTGGCCCGGACCGGTCTTGTGATTTTGGCACTCTGGATTATCTACGATGCCCGAGAAACCTTCAGTCAATTTAAGATCGTGGAGGATATTTATCAATCATATCTCAAACCTCCACCGAAGGAAAAAACCTTTCCCGCCCTGGGAGACTTTTACCAATTGGTCGAATTCTGCCGGGAGAATATCCCGGAAGATTCTGTCTTTCTCCTTCTCCCGAAACCTTACTGGCCTTTCGATTGCAGGCTTAGATATTTTCTCTACCCCAGATATATGGAATCTGAGAAAACCAAATCATTTTATGGAGATCTACTCCCTAAATATTATATTGTTTATAACGCCCCTCAGTTTACTTTTGATCCGTTCCGGAGACAGATCATGGACGGAGAAGGTCACGCAATAACCAACAGAGGGAATTTAATTTCCCGATATAACCGGAACTCGTTTATATTCCTGGAGGAGAAGAACTGATTATGGAAGTTGAACTGTCAGTAGTGATGCCCTGCCTGAATGAGTCGCGGACCATCGCCGTCTGCGTGGAGAAAGCCCTAAATACTTTGGAAAAGCTGAAAATTGAAGGCGAGGTGGTGGTGGCCGATAATGGCTCTACCGATGGTTCACAGCTTCTGGCCGAAGAAGCCGGTGCCAGGGTGGTAAACGTAAAAGAGAAAGGATATGGAGCTGCTTACCTGGGCGGCATCCCGGAAGCATATGGAAAATATATTGTAGTGGGAGACTCTGACGACACCTATGATTTTACCGATCTGGAGCGTTTTATTGCTCCGCTCCGGGAGGGATATGACTTTGTAATTGGCAACCGGCTCGGCGGCAATATAGAAAAAGGAGCCATGCCGTGGGCCAACAGGTATATAGGAAATCCTTTTCTCTCCGCGTTCCTCAACCGGCTCTTTAAGACCGGAGTCTCCGATGCACACTGCGGTATGCGTGCATTTACCCGGGAGGCCTTCGATAAGATGGAATTACAGACAACCGGTATGGAGTTCGCCTCCGAGATGGTTATCAAGGCTTCGATGGCGGACTTAAAGATAAAGCAATTCCCGATCACTCTTCACCGATCAAAATATGAAAGAACCCCGCACCTTCGCCCGCTTCCTGACGGCTGGCGTCATCTCCGCTTCATGCTGATGTATAGCCCCACGCATCTTTTCCTGGCTCCGGGAAGCATTATGCTGGGGATCGGTTTAGCCATTTTATTGATTCTTATCCACGGTCCGGTTCAGATAGGGGGACACGGATATGATCAGCATTTTATGATCGTCGGCAGCCTCCTGGCCATAATGGGATTTCAGGTCATTACACTCGGATTATACGCTAAGGCATATGCCTACCGGGAGCATATCGCCAGTGACCAGTTTATCGAGAAGTTTTATCGCAAGTTTACCCTTGAAAAAGGGCTTTATTCCGGTCTGACAATAACATTGGTAGGATTATGCCTAATGCTCTACCTGCTATATAAATTCGTTTTTGTATCCGGTTACTTTTATGAACTCCGGGTAGCTATATTCGGGATGACCTTGATCGTAATCGGCATACAGACTGTATTTTCTTCTTTCCTATTGAGCATCATGAACATAGATTCCGGGGATAAATGAACTATCTTCTGCTGACAATCAAGACTTTAATGGGCTATTGCCTTCCTCTTCTCATGGGGATAGTGATAGTTGATTTATTAGAAGGCAAGAAAACACTACTCATAAAGATGGAGAAGGCTGGGCTCGGTTTTATGGTGGGCTATGGCGTTCAAGTTTTATATATATTTTTTCTCGGTCTTTTGAGAGTTGAATTTACGTTTTTAAGCTGTTCTCTGTTGATCTGGATTTTTCTATTAATCGGCTTAATCCGATTAATAAAAAAATCACGTCTCCGGCAGAAGGAAAAACCTGGTAAGAAACCGGCATTTAACTGGAAAGTGGCGGCTCTTTCAGTAATTTTATTATTGATACTCTGGAAGTATCTCTTCAGTCTTTCCGGAGCATTTCTCAATTCATCTTATTTTGATGATACCGTCTCTATCTGGAATTATAAGGCTAAGGTATTTTATACTCATCGATCACTGATATCGCAACCGGAGAATATTGATTTTTTCGGTGGTAGAGTTCAAAAATATCCCCCAGGGATTCCATTATTCAAGGCTTGGGTTGGCATCTGTCTCGATGGCTGGCATGAATGGGCCATAAATCTGATTACATTTTCTTTCTTTGCCAGCATGGGTCTCATCGCCTATGGTAATTTTCGGTGCCGGTTTCCCAGTGGCTGGTCACTTATAATGACTTATATTATTCTTTCAGTTCCCTTGCTGGTTTTTCATTCTTTTTTCGCTCACGTGGATATAATAATCGGAATATCTCTCTTTTCCGGTTTTGCTTACCTCTATCGCTGGATGCGGGGAGGAGAGACCACTTTTTTAGTGATCTCGGCCATGCTTATCGGGTTAGGTGTTTTTACCAAAGACGAGGGGTTAATTCTGGTGGTAACCGGATTTATTCCTCCATTATTGCTGTATCTTTTTATAAACATGAAAGACATTAAAAAAAATCTGTACTTCGCCGGGTTATTTTTGGGGGTGGTGATGGTATGGACGCTCCCCTGGTACCTGACCAAGATAATATACGGTTTTCCCATCAGCTTACCTCCGGAATACTGCCGGCTCGAGTTTCATCCGGAGGTTTTTAAGATGATAGTTTATTATATTTTCTCTTCAGGAAATTATAATATCCTCTTCCCCGTGGCATTCTTAACCATGTTTCTTGGAGCAAAGACTATAATTACCACTCCCTTGCGATATATATTTCTTGCCTGGTTGGGGGTATTTCTAATGACCATTTATCCGTTTATCTTCAGCCCCTTTTCCGAATTTATAGGTACCGCGTTCGGTCGGGCGGTTCTGACCTCGGTTCCGTTGCTGACCTTCGCCATCTGCCTGGTCTGGGGTCAATGGTTTCTTGAAGCACAAGACTGAGACATTATCGATGAAAGTTTTATTAATTAATCCGCCATCCAAAATGCCTTATCCGGTCCTGCCATTGGGACTTGCTTACGTCGCGGCCTATCTGCGAGAAGAGGGGATATCGGTTGAAATACTTGATTCCTGGGCTGAGAGATATTCTCCGGCTGACATCCGAAAAGAAATTGAGAGACGATCTCCGGAAATCATTGGAATAACCGCCATGACCCCTACATACAAAAACGCGCAGGAAATGGCTCAAATTTCCCGGCGGGCGGATCCTGACGCTCTGATTGTTATGGGGGGGGCGCATCCTTCATCTATCCCCGCGGAGATTTTAATTGATTGCCCGGAAGCGGATATCAGTGTACGGGGCGAGGGGGAGATTGCTATGCTCGAAATCTGCCGGGCGCGGGAAAGCGGTAGCAATCTGCAAACCATCAAAGGGATTGCCTTTCGCCGGGGGGATACGATTGTGGTGAATGATCCTTCTGAGATGATTGCAGATCTGAACTCACTGCCTTTTCCGGCCCGGGATCTCTTTCCCCTGAAACGCTATCAGACCCATCCTCCCTATGGACGCAAAAATCCATACGGGACTATGGTTGCTCAACGGGGCTGCCCGTTCTCATGTCAATATTGCTCGAAATCTGTATTCGGGAGCACCCTGCGGCTTCGTTCCGTAGATAATGTCCTGGAAGAAATTAATGCCCTTGTACATGACCAGGGAGTCAGGGAGATACATTTTTACGATGACATCTTTACAATAAAAAAAGACTGGATATTCACCTTCTGCTCCCGTCTAAAAAAAGAGAGCTATAAACTCTCCTGGTCATGCACCACCAGGGTTGACCTGGTCGACGAAGCGATGCTCCGGGAGATGAAAGCGGCGGGATGCTGGATGATATCTTTCGGTGTGGAATCCGGCTGCCAGGAAATTCTTGATTCAGTCCGGAAGGGGTATAAACTGGAACAGGTAACAGAGGCTTTCCGGATTACGAGAAAAGCGGGTATCAGAACGGTTGCCTATTATATGATCGGTTTCCCGAGTGATACCGTGGAAACGATTAAGAAGACCGTTGAGTTTATGATTGGACTCAAACCTGATTTTGCCAGCCTTGGTATCGGGGTCTTACTTCCGGGTAGTGAATTATCCGCCTCTCTACAGGCACTCCCCGGGAATGTGGAAAGAGAGAAGGCGGAAGCATTGGGGATGACTCCACTTTCCGAAGGAGAATATCAACTTATGTCCAATAGAATGAGCCGGGAAGAACTTGAGAGTTGGGCCCGGTGGGCGACGCGCAAGTTTTACCTTCGCATTTCTTATCTGATAAGTACCGCCCTGAAGATCCGCTCTCCGGGAGAATTTGTGGGATATCTTAAGGCAGGCATAATGACATTGAAGTGGGCCAGAAAATGACTCTTCTCTCTGAAGGGAATATCAGCTCATGAGTGGTACTTTTAGCTCGCAAGAACTGGAAATATGAGCCAAATGGGCAAGCCGGAAATTCTATCTCCAGGCGAGTTATATCCAGTGGCGACTGACAAAAATCTGGACCTGGGAAGAGATTGTGGGCTATCTTAGAGCTGGAATTATAACTTTAAAATGGGCTTTGAAATGAACTATCCTTTTACATCAATTGTCATACCGGTAAAAAACGCCGGCAGCTTACTCGTTAATTGTTTGGAGAGCCTTAGTCGACTCGATTATCCCCGCGATAAATACGAAGTAATTATCGTTGATGGTGGGTCTACCGATGGTTCACGGGAACTGGCTAAGAAATTGGGCGCACTGGTTGTGGATAATAAGAAAGGCACGGTTTCTCCCGGGAGAAACCGTGGTTTTGCAGCTGCCCGCGGGGATTTTATCGTTTTTTCCGATGCTGATTGCGTGATGGATCAGGACTGGCTGAAAAACGCTTTAAAGTATTTTAAGGATAGCAAAGTAGGCGGAGTCGGTGGAGTAGAATTTAACCCGCCGAATGGAAAAGAATTCAGCCGGGCAGTGGAATACGTATTCCGTTCCACCACTTCATTCACCAAAACGATACACACAGACAATTTTCAGGGCTGCCAGGAGGTAAAACACATACCTGGCTGCAACGCTTTTTATCGCAGGGAAGTTCTGGAAAGAATAATGCCGTTAAATGAGACACTTCTTACTGCCGAGGATGTGGAACTCAGTCGGCAGGTAAGAATAGCCGGCTACAAGCTTTTACGGGTTTCCGATGTTAGACTCTGTCATCATCGGCGCAATACCATGAGAAATCTATGGAGGCAAATGTACCGGTATGCCATTGGCCGGCTGCAAGTTGGCAAGTTTGACTTCCACCTGCTTAACTTCGCGCATATCTGCATAGGCTTATTTATACCTATTATGCTTGTTGTATTGGCAATTGGGTTTATCTTCAGTAAAACATTCTTCTGGACGAGTATTGCTATATTTCTCGCCGGCCTGATCGCATCGGGGATAATAGGGATGCTTAAAACCAAGTTGGCATCAGCTGGTTTTTATGTGCCACTGGTAGTAGTCATTTCTTGTTTCGCCTGGTCACTTGGATTCTTGAGAGAATTATTTTTCCCAATGAGAAAAGTAGAGGGGAAATGAAAAAAGTGCTTCTGGTACAACCAAACTATCAACTGAAGAAGGATTCTGCTTCCTGGGGAATAAATCCACCGATTGGTCCTGCATATATTGCCGCCATTATGCGAGATGCCGGAGTAGAGGTAGAAATTCTCGATGCTAATCTGAAAAATATTGAGGCGGAGGAAGTATGCCGATATGCCTCAAGCAAGGGATTTGAGATAGTGGGTGTAAGTGTGCTTACCCCCGCCCATAATTACGCTGTAAGGATAGCTCGAGGACTTCCTGGAAAGGTTCTATCTGTAGCCGGTGGGCCACATGCAACGGCGAGGGCGGAAGAATTGTGTATGGAAGGTTTCGATATTGTGGTGAGGGGAGAAGGCGAGTACCCGATGTTAGAGATAGCAGCAGAAAAAACTTTGAAAGAGATAAAAGGGATATCTTATTTAAATGAGAATGGAGAAGTAGTACATAATCAAGATCGTCCCTTCCTTAATATTGATAAATTACCCTTCCCAGCCAGGGATTTGCTTTTTCGCGGAGGAACACAGAAGCCTTACTTTTCCAGCGGAACCCGCTACTTTCCCTGGGCATGTATTTTTACCAGTAGAGGGTGTCCCCATGACTGTTATTATTGTAATAAGAAAACTTTTGGTTACACCTTTCGTCCCCGCAGCCCTGAAAACGTAGTCCGGGAAATGGAGGATTTGATTGCTAAATATGGGGTTAAAGAATTTGATATCTATGACGATACTTTTAATTTTCAAAAAGAACGTGCTGAAAAAATAGCTGAGTTAATTGTAGAGAAAAATTTAAAAGTCCATATCCGTCTTTCCAATGGTATTAGAGTGGAAAATATAGATGAAAGATTTTTAAAAAAGATGAAAGCAGCCGGATGCGATTATATTGCTCTTGGAGTAGAGTCAGGAGATCAAGAAATGCTCGACTCTATACCTAAAAGAATAACCTTAGACCAGGTAAGAAGGGCAGTAGAATTAATTAAAGAATGGGGAATGACTGTTACATGCTTTTTTATGTTCGGCCTTATCGGAGATACTTTAGAATCAATGCAGCACACTCTGGATTTTGCTATAGAATTAAACCCAGATATTGCCCTTTTTAATATCGCCACCCCTTATCCGGGAACAAAAATGTGGAAGAGGATACAAGAGGGAGGGGGGAAAATAAATTTTCAGAGTTGGGGAGATTTCCATCATACCAGTGGGAAGGTAATTTATGCCTATCCGGATATGGCCAGCCCGAAAGAAATAGAAGAGTTTTATCGTCAAGCATCCCGCAAATTCTATTTTAGATGGAATTATATTGTTCGTCAGATTCCTCGCTTGTTATTACCGGGAAGACTCTCCGTGGCTATTAGGGGGATAAACAGAATTTTCTTTGCCAGCAAAAGTAAAAGATGAATGTTATTCTTCTCAATCCACCTTATATTAAGAATTTTATCCGTTCCGCTCGCTGGGATGCTCCCAGTATTTCCGGTAGCAACTGGTATCCTATTTGGCTGGGTTACTGTACCGGATTGCTGGAAAAACACGGGCATAAGTGCAAACTTATAGATGCCTTGGTAGACAATATAGAGGCTGATAAATTAGTGCGGCTTTGTGCGGAATTTAATCCGCAGTTGTTGGTAGTTTATACCTCCAGTGCGAGCTTGAAAAGTGATTTGGAAATTACTGCCAGAATAAAGGAGGCAACTTCTGCTTACACGGTTTTTGTAGGTCCCTGGTGCGGCGTTCTTCAAGACGATATTTTCACACGAAGCTCTTCTCTAAATAATGTAGTGGATTCTATGGTGATCGGTGAATTCGACTACCCGTTGCTGGATTTGGCTAATGGAAAATATTATTCGGAGGTAGCAGGATTATGGTGGCGAGAAAACAGCGGTCGGATAACCAAAAATAAGCCCCAGAAACCGGTCACTGCCGAGGCATTGAATGGATTTCCCTTTGTCACCGATATCTATAGCCGTCATCTTAACATAAAAAATTATTTTCAGGCTCCGCAATTATATCCTTTTATTGACCTCTTCACTGGCCGTGGGTGCTGCTGGGGCAAATGTATTTTCTGCCTCTGGCCTCATACGATGACGCAGGGATTACCTTACCGTTTGAGAAAAATAGAAAATGTAATTGAGGAATTGAAGTTTATTAAAAGGGAACTTCCTTCTGTAAAAGAGGTTTTTATTCAAGATGACACTCTCCCTGGACCACGTGCGAGAGAATTATCCGAAAATATACTCAAAGCAAACTTAAAAATGACCTGGTCTTGCTATGCCCGACCCAATATGGACTTACCGACATTGAAACTGATGAAGAAATCCGGGTGCCGTTGCTTACATGTCGGGTATGAATCGGCCAATAAAGAAATATTGAAGAATATACAACAGGGTATCAGTCGGGAGAAGATGGAAGAATTTACAGAAAATGCGCACAAAGCAGGGTTAATTATTCATGCCGATTTCATTTTCGGTCTGCCCGGTGAAACAGTTCGAACAATCAAGGAAACGATAGCTTGGGCCAAGAAATTATATGTACATTCTTATCAGATAACTTCGCCCAAAGTTTTTGCCCATACCCCCCTTTATGAATTGTTAAAGAAACAAGCCGTCCTTAAAGATAAAGGTGATCTTGAACTGGAAGTTTTGGACAGGGAGAAATTGAGTTATTGGGTCAGGAGAGGCATTCTGGAATTGCACTGTAATCCCGCATATATAGTGAGGCTTCTGAAAATCCCCGCAGAGTTGGGTAGGGTTATGCGAGGCGGATGGCAGGTGATAAAAAATGTCATCTTCCTGCAGAAAACAAATTGAAGACCAATAAAACACGAACCGGGGAATGGGCTTGGGTAATCGTTATCGTTCTTGGCTTCGGGAGCAGTATTTCCGCATGGCTGGATCAACGATTTTTCTACCGTATATTTTAAAAAAAACAGCATCCCTATCAGTGAGGAACATATGAATACATCAAAGCTTGATGAGCGTTGGAATAGATACTGGACAAACTATTCATCGCCAACTACGATTGGAAAGTTAAGCATGAATCTTTCTATTAAAGGAGTAAAGAAAGTCATGCAACGAATTAAATTGCCTCGGCAAACCCCCATATTGGAGATAGGTTGCGGGAGCGGCAGAACAATCAGCCTGATTAAAAGCTGGGGTTACAGCAGTGTAATCGGGATTGATAATTCTCCCTTCAGTATCAAACTTTGTCGGCAGCACGGGTTACAGGAAAACCATGAGGTAATTCTTATGGATGCTCGGAACACGTCATTTGCTGATGAAACATTTCAACTTGTTTTTGCTGAAGGAGTGCTGGAACATTTTTTAGATTTCTCTCCTCTGGTTAGCGAAATGTGCCGAGTTAGTGGGCAGTATGTTCTTCTTACTCAGCCGAATCATTATTCTCCCCTGGGCCGCGTATCGCATTTCCTTCAGGATAAGTTTCGGGATAACGTTAAGGAGTATTCCTATCACTGGCAGGAATTTCAAAAGGTTTTCGAGCAACAAGGATTCTTTTTAAAGTTCAGAAAAAATACCCTGTTGGGTGATGTCTGGATTCTTCTATTCTCAAAAATCAGTCGGAGCGAAAATAAAGATGGTTAAATCACATGCCTTGCGGATGGGCTGGGCTATAGCTATTACTGTTGCCCTAGCAACAACTTTTTTCTCTTATTTTTATCTCCTAAAACCGCAGAGTTCCTTTTACTGGGACGAAGCTCATCATTCCCTTAACGGCATCTCCATCTCCTTGTCTATAGAGACTGGTAATCTATCCGCCTTTTCTCAGAATACCAACCGGCAGGTATACTGGCCGTTTTTACATTCCTGGTGGCTGGCAATTTTCTTCCTCATTGCTGGTCCATCGTATGAATCCGCCCGGTTTTCCAGTCTGGTAATGTTTTTCATTTTGAACCTCTTCCTTTATTATCTGGGGACCAGGATGGATAAAGTCCGGGGCATCGGTATTGGAATTTTATCAGTACTGCTGCTTATCTCATCGCCTCTGATGCTATTCTTATTTACAGCCGCTATGGTGGAACCCCTGGCGTGCGTATTGACGGGGTTCTTTATTTTGTTTTTCTGGCGGGGAGAAGAGCGGCTCAGCCGACGCGATTTCTTGCTATCCGGAATCTTTCTGGCACTGCTCTATCTAAGCAAGTATATATATTCATTTTTTATCGGGGTTGGATTAGTAGTTTATATTGCCAGTCTATTTCTTTTGCCGGGGGAAGACGAAAATGGAAGGATTTCAACCAAAAAAAGGTATTATTGGTGGATCGCGGCCGGATTTTTACCCATCTATTTTATCTGGATTTTTCAGCCGCCACACTGGGCGAAGATTAAAATAGTTTTAGACCGGGTTCTTGAGACCGGTGGCTGGAATCCTCTTCAACTGAATTTGGGCGATCGCCTTTTTTATTACATAAGATCCCTATTTTTAATGTATTCATTCTCCTGGGCAATCGGTCTGATTTTTCTGGCAACACTGATCTGGTCATTCTTTCACCTGAAAAAATTAAAGGTACGATTTCTGCTTTTCATCTTTCTGGCTAATTTTATCCCCATGACTCTGGGAGGCAACAAACAGGATCGCTTCATCGCCACCTTATTCCCGGCTCTTATTTTGCTCAGCGCCGATTTTCTCACCTGGGTGTGGAGCAAAGTTCCCCGATGGTGGAGATATTGCGGGGCAGGGGTACTGGCATTGATTATCATCGGGGATATCGGCAAGATGCCTAGTTATATCCGGCAGATAGCGAATGAGACTATTGGTTCCCCTATTTATCGGATACCTCAAGCCAGACGTATTCCGACCTTCTTCGGATTGACTCCATACCCATCTATAATCTCTCAACCGATAGGCTATCTGAATCCGGATGCCCGGGACAATATCGCGCAATACAATATAAGGGATCTAATTTCTAGCTTAACTGAAGAGATTGGCAATGAATCACTGTGCAGTGCGGTCAGCCTGAACGAACTATCTCCTCATCTCTGGCAATGGATGGCAGTTACCGGTCGGAAATCCTGGTTCAACCAGTGGAACCCCAATTGCAGATATTTTCTCGCTCTGGCTATCGACGATTCGTCACCCTACTATACGATGGCAAATAAAGGGTTAATCACTGGGCAGAATAAAAAATGGAATGATTTCCTCCGGGAGAATTACCGGCAGGGGAAACTGAAACTTAAGACTCAGTGGAAATGGAAAGATGAGGGGTTGAATATAATAATCTATGAACATATTTAACAATCGAATTTCTTCCAGATTTATGGAGAATCGCCTGGCTGTCAAAACCCTCAGTTTCGGATAGCGCAACACAAGATATAACCATAAGCATACTGCACCACTGTTATAGAATTAGAATATATATTGGTTTTAAATACAAGCTAGTGTAGGTTATGAACGCGATTTTAGTCGCCACAATGGTTCAGGCAGGACTGCTTCTCTGAGAAATATTATAGACCTATTTACAGAGATCAAGACAAAATAATTCAGGCCATAATCAGGCTGGTAATAGAGGGGAAAATTATGAGTGATGTACTTACAGAATATCCTTTACATATTAAAGCATGCCTTGATGCTCTTCCATCCGACAGACTGGAAGAACTGATTGATCTCCTGCGAAGGAAGATAACCGATAAGAAGAAAATTATTGTCTTTGGAAATGGCGGGTCCGCCGCGACCGCTTCTCACTTTGTCTGCGACCTGGCCAAAGGAATATTTACCGGAGGAGGCCCCCGGGTTAAAGCGATCTCGCTTAACGACTGCATCCCCCTGATGACCGCCTGGTCCAATGACGAGAGTTATGATAGTATCTTTGTCGAACCTCTGGCTAACTATCTGGAGGAGGGGGACCTGGTAATCGGAATCTCCGCCAGCGGAAACTCCCCCAATGTAATTCGGGCGATTGAGTATGCCAACCTCAATGGAGCTATGACCGTCGGTCTGACGGGAAAGGGGGGTGGCAAGCTGGCAGAACTCGCGCAACTTTCCATCGTAGTTAAGAGCGACTCCTACGAAGAGGTGGAAGATATCCACATGATCATCATCCATATGCTGAAAGTAGCCATGATCAAGCGGTTAGGCACCGAGAACACCTCTCCGTGATGTTGTTTTCATCCTCTTCTCACTTATATTCTATCTTGGTATAAATGGTCTTACCTGAAAAATATCTCCTG
>Ga0207996_1000806_pt1 | contig 25238 bp, 23 predicted proteins | sample AntAceMetag02UKG_FD_184773 | JGI IMG/M metagenome (GOLD analysis project Ga0207996, IMG submission 184773) | Saline lake microbial communities from Ace Lake, Antarctica - Antarctic Ace Lake Metagenome 02UKG (SPAdes) (version 2) | ecosystem: Environmental > Aquatic > Non-marine Saline and...
TATGCTCGTAAAAGTTGAATCAGTTTGTTCGGCGGATATAAGATTTGAGAAAATAAAGATGATAAAAACTGTTGAAATAATTCTTTTTTTCATTATTGTCTCGATTATGAATTCATTTAATATATAAAATTTTCATACTGTCCGTAATGAGGTGGTGTAGAATCGTATTCATAACATCCAAGGTCTGGTGCAGAACCATTATATTCATCAGCTATATTGGGAATATATATGCCGGCATCAACAGCATTTCCTTTTCCGGAAAGGCGCAGATCGATCGTTGGGGTACTATAAGTTGTACCTTCAACAGGCATTTCAATATCATTAAAAATTCTATAATCAACCATTTTCCCATGCGCTTCATGTCCTGTTCTATTGTAGAATTCGCTGAGATCGGACATACGGAACCAGGTTTCTCCGCTATCAGAACTCCATTTGAACATCTTTTCCTGTCCCGGAACTCCATAGTAGCCATTGTAATCCAGGATTGTTCGTTCGTCTGGCGAGCCGGTTGCAACTGAGTAAGAACTTGCTCCAAGGAAAAGGTTATTCATTATCTTTGCATTTTGCCAGATAGGATCTGACCAGAATGCACGCTCTGAGCCCACAATAGTATTATTAAAGATGACTAAACCAGAAGGCCAGTTATGAAGTTTAAGGGGAATTTTCACATTATAGATTGCATTTCTGAAAACATATACCGGCCCACCATATACGGGTTGAGTGCTAATCCCGGTGTGAGAATTGGTTATCCGATTATTCCACACACGGACATTATAATAACTGAAATCCGTTTCGATACAATCATCTGCCGCGTTGTAAAGATCATTATTGTAAAAATCAATGCACATATTGTGTGGTTCGTACCAGGGTTCTGGTTCTTCGAGATTGCTTATCGTCACACAATCCCAGAAATCGTGCACAGTGTTATAACACACCACATGTCCGATGCCATCAACTATCACCCCTGTGCAGGTTCCGAATGTATCTTTTACCCTGTCCCTGTCCGACCAGTCATCAACCCGCCCTTTGATATGATTATTGGCAATGACCCAGTTTCTTGTTTTTGTAAAAGATGTGATACCGTAATGAACATCAAATATCGTGCAGTTCTTCACCACTATTCCGTCCGCATCATTTCCTTTAATGCCAGTGAAACCATTCCTTATGGTGATATTTTCAAAATGGATGTAATTCTTACCTGACACCTCGAAAATTTTACCTTCTGTGCCTTTTCCGTCAAATATCGCTTCACCGTCTGGAGTTCCACGCAGAATTATCGGCTTGTCCCTCGACCCGCCATTTGCAAATTCATATGTGCCAAAATAAGTGCCGGGATGAATGAGCACAAGTGTGCCACCGGTCAATTTATTAAGCATTTCATTTAGATCTGTATATGCAGGTTTTAGGATTTCTCCCGGATAATTATTAGGATATAGGCGGAGTACTTTTTGTGGATTAAAATTTTCTTCCGGTGTTCGCGTGCTCGCTTCGACTGCTTTTTTCTCATAAGTGCCGTCGGGTCTTAAGAGTTTTACTTGGACTTCGTACCGAGTTGCCGGTTCAAGTTCCAATATACTTCCAGAAAATAGATTGCCTGTTTTGAAAGGACAGTGTTCTCTATCAACCACATCACCATCGATACGGGTCAGGGGCAACGCGAATTTCCAGTTCTCTGCATCCTTTTTCCTATATTGAACCAGAACCGTTGAGTTGAGATCTTTATCCCCTTCAATTATCCAGCGGAAAGCAAGGGATCGGAAGGTTGGTGGATCGATGATGGGATTGTGAAGCTCCGTACCTTCTATCGCTGAGCAGGATAACACACTGAGAAATACTGCAACAACAATTACTGAAAATGTTTTCCTTATCATCTTCTTTTCATCATTAATAAAAGTCTGATGACAATAACAATAAATACTATTAACCACAAAAAGATCATTGGAATAAGCGCTCCAGTTCCAATACCGCCAAGTGAAGGAGCCAGACCTTTCCTTTGAAATTTTGTTGTAGGTTGCTGAGACCTGAAAGATGTGTTGAAAAAAGCCTTGCTGCTGAAAACGCCTGGAAATTTCATACCTGATGAATATGTAGCCTTGTCTTGAGAAAGGTCTTCAACATATTGCATTTTTTTATGATGGCGCTCCCAATAATTTCTGGTGCTGTACACAAATCTATACTCATATCTTTTTTGAAGCCTTCTTAAATACGGAAAGGTATAATTAAACTGATATCTATTCGACCATAATCGAAATAACGGACCATAACTTGCAAAATATTTTACCATAGGAACAGCTTCATATATACCCGGGTCATCAAAATGGCGTTCGGCCTTAGGATCCTCAATTGACGTTTTGAAGTATGATTCCCTCTCTCGCTCTATCTCAATAAACCTTGAACCGCCTGACTCCATGCCTTTTTCTTCAAGAATTGATGAGATATCAATAGTTGAATCCGGCTCATTCATTGTTTCAATAAACTTAAAGACAAATAATTCCTTATCACGCTCGCCCAAATTACGCAACCCGGAAATTATAAAATCTCCTTTATTTGTTTGGATTACCCTTTGCTCAAAAGCTGGATATTCAGACAGAAACTCATAATCTAATTGATTATTCCCTTTCTCATCAAGCTTCAGCATCCATGTATTTGCATTAAATGGCGCTTCTAGTCCCGTGTATCCAGTTATAATATATCCCCCTGATACTGTTTGATAAATAGATGTAGCTCTATCTACGCCAAAACCGCCAATCGATTTATCCCATTCAACTTTCCCCTGGCGGTCAAATTTGATGAGCCAAGAATCCGTTTTATTGATACTCAAATTGACCATTCCTCCCCAAATGACAAAACCTGCATCTCTCGCTTGAAATATCCTGTAGCCATTATCGGAACGATCTCCTCCGAGATATCTTTGCCATTCGATATCACCTTTTGGGGTTAGTATCACGATCCAAAAATCCGTATCAATTCTATCTTCTTTTTGGAAAGCACCAATCGCCGCAAATCCTCCGTTAAAAGTTTGAATTATCGAATATCCCGTATCATCACCTGAATCTCCCATATTTTTTTCCCATTCAATTATTCCGGCTTTATTCATTTTTGATACGAGCATATTATTTCTAGAAATTGCGTCTGTAAAGACTTTGCCACATAAAATATATCCTCCGTCTTTTGTAGGAGAGATTGAATAAAATTGCTTGCTGCCGCCGTAAACCTTCTCCCACTCTACTGTGCCAAGCGGATCGATCTTGATCAATAATGAAGACTTCTTGGCTTTTCCAGAAAGGCTCTTGTCTCCACAAATAACATATCCTTTATCTTTAGTTTGAGCTATAGAGTATATGTTTTCGTCGAAATTCTTTGCCCCATAGTAATTAGCCCATTCAATCATCCCGATGTGATTGAATTTTAATACCCAAATATCATTCAAATTAGAAGGGCTTGAAGCGACAGATCCGGCAAGTATAAAGCCATTATCAAGAGTAGGGATCATACAAAGGGGCTTGTATAAAGCAAAATCTCCATAAATTTTATCCCATACAACGTAAATATCTGCTTCGGAAAATAACATTGAAGCTATCAATATAAACAGAATACAGATAAGTACGGTTTTAATCATTAATAAGTTATGATTTGACTACATTGTGTGTTTGATAAAAGTCTTCAATAGCCTGAATAAGATCTTCTTTAACGGTAACAATGTGCCTTATTATATCCCTCAATTTGGCTCTCGCATGATCGTATGTGAAACCTTCCTGATCCTGCATGCGTTTTAGCTCGATATAGAAATCATTAAAAACCCGTTTGACGTCGTTGTCAAAGAGAATAATATCAAATCCGATATATGAAAAATCAGATGCAATATCACTTTTATCAATAACATCAATATAGCGTTCAATACTGACGAGTTCCGAAACGTTCTTTGGTTGTTTGTGGTCCTCAATTCTTTTGACGACACCACGATTCATATCCATTTTGTAGGCATAAATTTTTGATACGCGTTTAATCTGAGGTATTAATATGGTGTCACCGTCCGGTAAAGTAAAAGTTGCTGGCATAATTATTTGTACCTTTCTTTTTTTATCTTATTATATAATATTCTATACATTCTATTAGTTTGTAAAGGAATTTTTTTGTAATAAAACAATTAAAATAAAAAAAATCATCCAAAATAGACAAATCGACGACACTTATGCAAATTTATAAAACACATATTTAAAAAACTCAAAGTAAAAAATACTCATTTTATTTGACATTAAGAAACTAAGTTTACTGTTTTAAAGTTAATAGTATTTTGAGTAAAATATTGAAAATTTATTTTTTTAATTTGAAATTAATTTGCCATGAATAATATTATGGGTGTCTAATGCTAAATCCGGAATTAACAGATATAACTAAGACTCTGGAGAAGCCAGACTTGCATGAAGAGTGGATTAAAAGTTATCGAATAAAAGAAAATGCTCTTTTTTATGATGACGTTTTTGATAAAATTTGCTTTACTCTCAGCAAAGACGGCAATCCGACAATCTTAGATGCAGGATGTGGTTCAGGGGCACATTCCGTTCGGCTTGCAAAACGCGGATTTAACGTGTTGGGTATTGATATATCAAAATATATATTGGAGAAAGCAAAATCAAACATTCGTTTGCATAATGTTCAAAACAAAATACAATTTTCTTGTGAAGACATAACTTCTTTACCTTACGAGAATCAATCCTTCAAATACATCTTATGCTGGGGTGTATTAATGCATATTCCGGATATCAATCAGGCGATTGCAGAACTGACGAGAGTTTTAAAAAAGAGCGGAACGCTCATTATCGAAGAGGGTAATATGCATTCTCTTCAATCATTTCTAACAAGAATAAAGGGCATATTTGAAAAGAGAACCACCAAAAAAAGTATCGCTGGCATCGAGTATTGGAAAAGCACGACTGCGGGAAAATTATTGACACGCGAGGCAAATATTATTTGGCTTAAGAAGAAACTTAAAGAACACGGTTGTGTCATAAAAAAACATATTCCCGGTCAGTTCACAGAATTATATACTAAGGGAAAAATTGAGATCACAAAAAAATTATTACATTATTTTAATAGATTCTGGTTTAAATATATAAAATTATCCACTATATCTTATGGCGCAATTTTAATAGTTCACAAAGTAAAATAAATGTCAACAAAACCCCTCGTTAGTGTAGTTATACCAACATATAACTGCCCCTTCCTTTCTGAAGCCATCAACAGCGTTTTAACTCAAACATATGAGAATATTGAAATAATTATTATTGACGATGGCTCTACAGATAAAACACGAGTAATTGTAGAAAAATATCACACAAAAGTACAATACATATATCAAGAAAACCAAGGTGTTTCTTCTGCACGAAATAATGGGATCAGGGCATCGCATGGAGATTATATTGCATTTTTAGATGCTGATGATGTATGGTTGCCTGCAAAATTAAAAAATCAAATCGATATCTTTAACGAAAATGACAATATTGGCTTTGTATACTGTGATAACTATTTTGTAAACGAATCCCTTCGACCACTGTCAGATTATTCAAGAAAGATTCCTCTTTTCGAGGGTGATATCCTGATAAATTTCTTGTTAGATTATTTTATAATAACAAGTGGTTTAGTTGTGAAAAGAGAGTGTTTTTCTTCTATTGGATATTTTAGTAGAGAATACATCGTCGATGAAGATTTTGAATTCTTCTTAAGACTTGTACAGAAGTACAGTGGAGGGGTTGTTAAGAACAAATTATTTCTCAGAAGAATTTATAGCATGAGTCTTAGCCGGCAAGATTTTCAGAGAAATGCTGCCTATGACATACAAATCCTTGAAGAATTTATATCAAAAAATCAAAATTTTTATAAAGAAAATAGGAAAATATTAAATCGTCGTCTCGCGGATTTATATTTTCTCTTTGGCTACAGATATTTAATCAGAAATAAAAACCTACATGCATTTATACAATTTTTACATGCTTTAAAATGCAATCCGCAAATAAAAATCATGAAAAACATACTACTCTGCTTTATTCCAAAATATTGCAGAAAATATCTAAGAAAATTTATGTCAAAAACTGGCATAATAAAGGGTGCTAATGAAAAAGGTCAGCGTAATAATTGCGACGTATAATTGCGAAAAATATATATCTGAAGCGATTGATAGTGTTCTTACTCAAACAATTCAGAACTTTGAGATAATAATCGTAGACGACGGTTCAACTGACAATACTCGCCAAATAGTAGATCGTTATCTCAAGAATTTTAATAACATCAAATACATTTATCAAGAGAACCAAGGCCCATCGGTGGCACGGAATAATGCTTTTACCCTTGTGGATGCAGAATATATTGCCTTTCTTGACGCTGATGATATGTGGTTCCCAAACAGGCTTAAAGTGGGAGTTAATATTTTAGACAATAATCCAGATGTTGGATTTGTTCATGCCAATGATCTCATGATTACTGAGGATGGAAAAGAGATTATAAGAAAGGATAAAAGAAATACCAGACTTCTCTCTGGGTACATTGCCAAGAACTTGCTTTTCAGGAAAATTCATGTCCGGGGAGGAACGATTTTATTTCGAACGATCTGCCTGGAAAACGTTGGTATTCTTGATATTAATCTCTCGAGAATCGGGGTCGAGGATCGCGATCTGTGGTACCGAATTTTACGGGAATATAAGGCACAGTATGCTGATGAAACTATTGCATATTATCGAATTCGACACAATAGCTTGAGCAAAAATTATGATAAAATGATGGAAGGAAGAATATATTTAATTGATAAATACTATCCTCCATCTGAACAAAATAAATCAACCAGAAGAAAGTTGTTGAGCTCACTTTTTTACCAAGTGGCAATAGGGGAATTATGGAATAATAATTTTGAAGATGCGGCTGTCCATTTTACTGATTCCCTGAAGTATAATCCATTTAAAGTTGCTATATATTTCTATATAGTAAAAATGTTCATTAAGAAATTTTATTCAAGTCTAATGAATAAAATATAAGTATTAAATTTTTCTTAATTTCTCTTATCCTCCGAAATATATCTGAATTTGCCATGGGGTTGTCATATTTTTTTTTACAAAATTTCATCAAATAATTGACAATTATTTTCACCCTGGAAGGAATAAATGTGGAGTAATCATATGCCCATTAGACAAGTTATCGTCTTGTTGTTTATATTTTTTGGTTCTGTCACCCTCCATGCTGGTGGTATTGAATCCGTATTGAAACCTGATATTGAATTAGAAAAAGACAGCAAAGAAGGTTTAGACCAGGTTTTAAATCTGGACAGACTTAATCCGCCTGTAAGTGCCGAAGAATATAAATCTGCACAACTACAATTGGGTAATATGGATTTCATTTCAGCAGAGGAAAGAACGTATTATATTACAGCTGGCGATTTGATAATTATTAAACTACCTAATGAGGAACTTTTCCAAGAGTATGAGGTAAATTTTGAAGGATATATCACATTACCGACATTAGGTAATTTTAAAGCTGAGGGACTCACTATTGGAGAACTGGAAAAATCAATCTTCTTTCGATTACCAGTCTACCTTCGCCAAATGAATGATGTCGAAGTACAGATCAAACAAAAAAAAAAATATGTGCAGGTTCTTGGCTATGTGGAATTACCAGGCTGGTATCTTGTTGCAGAGAACGTTAGTGTCCAGGGTGCATTGAGTATTGCTGGAGGAATGATTGATGGCTCAATACTCAATGAAATCCAGATATATAGAACAACCTATAGCTTAAAAAGTTCCGAACTGAAAATCGTTCTTGTTGACATGTTCCAATTTCAGACCACCACCGATTACAAAATTTTGCCGCAGTTAAAATCCAAAGATATTCTTGTTGTGCCGATGACACCAAGAATGGGTACGATCAAACGCTCTCTTGCGCCCATTGATCCACCAAAAGAAGAGCTAGAAACAGACACAGAAGAGAAGATACGTATTGCAGGACAAGTCTATAAACCAAGCATGCTTGAACCGATCAAGGGAAGTAATTTGCTTGATCTTCTCATATCTGCACAGGGAACCTTGCCTGACGCTGACCTCGCACATATATTTTTAGTTAAGAAGCTTAAAGATGGAAAATATAGAACAAGGGTGATTGATCTAGAAGGCTATATTAAAGAAAAAAATTTCCAGGACATCCCTTATGTGGGAGCTGGAGAAACCATCTTTGTGCCAGAAAAACAGAAGACCTGGCTGCAAAAATTTTGGCGAGGATCAATGGATTTTCTTAAAGATTTCATGTACTTGGTATCAGCTTTTACCACCCTGTATCTTTTATCCAAACAATAGGTAATAAATTATGAATCTAGACTCGAGAATTAAAACTTATAATTTTGTTGAATTTAACAGAATGAACAAAAGCATCACCAAGGAACTCGTCAAGACCAAATCAAGTTCGGTCTTATTTACGAGCGGTAACGAGGGAGAAGGCAAAACTTTCATGGCAGTGAATCTCGCATTGAACATAATAGAAAATACTCCGCAGCGTGTTTTACTGGTTGATATGAACCTTCGCAATCCCCAGATCCATAAAATTTTTGACTTACCCAAAGAAAATGGTGTTACTGATATTATCAATAACAAAGTTCATTATGAAGAAACATTAAAAACCACAAAATTTAATAACCTAAAAATTATTACTTCCGGTTCATATGATGGAATCTCTGCCCAATCATTTGCAGACTTGAGATTTTTGATCGAAGAATTAAAACAACCCTTTGATGTTGCGATATTTGAATCTTCTCCTATATTGGTGTCTAACAGAGGTAATATTGATCCAGCAATCCTCAGTTCATTGATTGATATCGTTCTTCTTGTAGTTCTTGCACGCCGAACAAGAAAGGTTCAAGTTCTCAACTCCGATGAATTGATACGTCTTTCTGGAGGTAGTATTTATGGTGTTGTATTGAACAATAAATTAGTACCTCAAGAAAAAAAGAAAAAAAGTATGATGCAAAAGAAAAAATAGAGAAAAATTATGCAACAACTCGATATTTCAGAATATACCCAAGTATTGAAAGAGCATAAAAAACAAATAATTATAGTTTTTTTATGTATCTTTATTCCGCTTGTTTTCATAAGCTTTGAAATTATTTCAGAATATGAAAGTGGCGCGACACTTTATATTGAGAAAGTACCTCTCAGGACTGAAGAAATTATCTTTCGCAGAGGGTCTTCTCGTATAGATATGACCAAAGAGATTATTCGATTACAATCAATGGATTTTACAAGAGACATCGTTCGGGCATTACCAGAAAAAACTTTTTTTAGTATTCTAAATCAATTATCCTTGAAAGAAAGAGTTTTCCAGAGACTAAAGAACACGATAGGCGAGAAGGCATATTTCTCATTTAAAAAAGTATTAGGGAAGCCAGCGGATGGACGTAATGAGGAAGCTCTTGAGAGGCATGTAGTTGATATCGTTGAGAACAGTATTGCAATAAAATATCGTGGTGAAGGTATCATTACAATCAAAGCGACAACAAACAATCCGGAAACCTCGTATGATATTGTAAATACCTATATCAAATTATGGCAAGGGGTCAACCTCCAGGAGAACAAGGAAGATGTCATGACAGCTCGTCAATTTGTGGAAGAAGAATTAAACAAGGCATCAGAAAAATTAACGTCAGCAGAAGAAAATTATTTATCATATAAGAAATATTTAGGAATTCCAATGAATATTGAGCAATGGGAAATTGAAAAAATAGACCCTGAGCTTGCTCGACTGGCTTCTGAAGTTCAATCGTCACGAGAAAGTTATAATTCATGGTATAATAAATATAGAGAAATATTAGTCTGGGAAAAATTGGTTAAAAGCGATATTGTGGTTGTGGACTCTGCAGAAATTGCCCAACTTCCTTCAGGGGCCAGCAAAATGAGAGTCAGATTAATTGGTTTTTTGTTTGCCTTAGTATTCTCTCTGGGCTTACCTATCCTCATTGACTTTTTAAAAGATTATGTAAAAAAACCAATTGATATAGAGAATCTTCTCAATGTCCCGGTTTTAGCCGTAATACCACATATGAAATGGTAGATGGTTTTTTTAAAAGAAAGTCTTACTAATTTTTCAGGTCAAATTGTTTTAATTGTTTTAGGAATAACGACAAGTGTCCTGACTGCGAGAGTTTTGGGACCTTCAGGAAAAGGTGTTCTTTCAGTAGTATTGCTTTTACCCACAATCCTGGCTCAAATCGGCTCGATCAGTATTTCAAATTCAAATGTTTATTTCCTGGGGAAGAAGAAATACACATTCAATCAAATTTTCTGGAACTCTCTTCTTATTGCTTTTATATTCGGTGGTATCTGTATAATATTTTTTTTCTTATTTAATGATCTTTTCCGCAGGCTTTTCATCAATATCCCAACAAACTATCTGCGCATTGTAGTTATCAGTGTCCCCTTTGGTATATTAATTCCCTATTTGTTCAATCTCTTTCTGTCAATGCAGAAGATTGTAACCTATAACGTAGTAAAAATATCTCAACCCCTTGTTTTCATTCTGCTCTTCGTTCTATTAAGTTTTCTTTTTCATCCAGATGTTTCTATGGCAGCAATCTCATATTCATTCAGCTTTTTGACGACGTCTGTAATCGGCATCTTATTATTACGAAAGAAAATTATATTCAAAGCTACATTTAGTACAAAAATCTTTAAAGACACGCTTAGCTTCGGATTTAAGGGACATCTGGGTAGCATCGCGGACTATCTAAACAGAAGACTTGATATTTTTATCATCAGCACTCTCCTGCCGTTTGAAGAAGTCGGTTATTATGCAATTGCTGTTACTATCACAGAAATGTTATGGTATATTCCAAAATCAATTGGATCAATATTGTTTAACAAAATTGCCCTAAGTCCCGAGCAGCGAGAAAGCAATAATTTTACTGCCATTATTTGTAGAAATACTCTATTTCTTTTAACTATACTCGGCTTATTCCTTCTTTTAACAAATAAAATTATCATAGAACTGTTTTATGGCACTGCATATCTGCCAAGTATAAACGCTCTGTTAATTCTCATCCCTGGTATTATAATATCCGGCATCAAAGGTTTACTTGTTGCGTATGTAAACGGCATTGGCAAACCAATTATTTCAACAATCTCGGCATTCATAGGATTGGGTATTAATCTCCCATTAAATTTTTTGCTGATTCCGGTGATTGGAATCTCCGGGGCTGCAGTGGCAACCACTATTTCATATATTATTTCATCAATTTATTTACTCCTTTTTTTTAAGAAATTAAGTAATCTGCCCTATAAAGATATTATACTAATAAACCATAATGACATAATTGTTTACAGAAAATTATTTTCTGTAATAAGATTAAAACTGCTATCTCTCTTTAAAAAAATATAATTTGAACTTATGGAATATCAAGCAACTGCTCTAAAACGAACCCCAAACGTAGTCCAAGACGCAGCTAAGGTGATAATGAATGGCAGGTTATTCTATTTCCTGATTATATTCTTTGTTATTCTTCAGGCAATGGTTGTCTACCTTGAGATAGAATCAAGGATGTTTGTTGCCTTTTGTTTCTTCTCGATATTCATCCTGTTCTTCTTCTCATTGAACAAACCCGAAATAGCAATCATGGCTCTTATAATATATGTTCCATTCAGTAAAATTATAGTCGGCAACATCGCATCGGGTGTGAACTTTACAAATATGCTGGTAGTATCAACTTTGATTGGTTGGTTTATTAGCCATGAAAACACCGACGAAAAATTCATAATCCCGACATCTCTAAATTTCCCCCTACTCCTTTTTTTTATAATTGGTCTCATATCATTAATTCTTGGGAGTTATCAGTTAATAAATATCGAAGGTGAGAGTATAGTCCTGACCTACTGGAGATGGGTTACTCCAATGTTAATGTACATTATCGTTGTTAATAATATTCGAGATAAGGATACAATAAAAAAAGCGTTTAAAGTAATACTCCTCACAACTGTTGCAGTTGCTTTAATTACCTTAAAACAATACCTAGATTTAGGTGTGATCTCTACGTGGGAAAAAGCCCGTATCTCCGGTATAGCAGGTAACCCGAACGCATTGGGCGCTTTCATGTCTCAGTTTGGTCCTTTATTCTTAGGTCTCTTTGTCTATGAAGGGCGGAGGATGCGCAGCTTAATCTATCTTATCCCTTTCGTTATATGCGCACGAGCTACACATGTAACGTTTTCCAGAGGGTCCTGGCTGGCTTTTGGTGTTGCGAGTTTTGTAGTAGCACTTTTTTCCCGGAGTAAAAAATTAATCTTTCTCGTACTATTATTCGTTGTTATTCTTGCTATCAAACCGGACTACATCCCCGACAGTATCCGTGCACGATTTGACATGACATTTACAAAAAAGGATTCGTATATTGTAAAACCCATGGAGGAAACACTCGAAAAAAGTGCAGCTGATAGAATTATAATCTGGAAAGGAGCCATGAATATGATAAAAACCCATCCCTTTTTAGGAATTGGGTATGGCTCTTTCCCATATTTTATCATGCAATATTCAGAAATTGATGCTGAGAGAGATGCGCATAATACTTACTTAAGAATTGCTGCAGAAATGGGAATCCCTGCCCTGCTGATCTTTATTTCACTGCTTGTTGTGATTTTTTTCAATGCCCTATGGGTATTTAGGCACACGAGTGATAAATTCTTCAAAGGGTGTTCATTAGGATTCCTCGGTGGTGTTTTAGGATTAGTGGTCTCATGTCTGTTTGGTTCAAGAATGAACTCTCTTGAAGTTTCAGGTCAATTTTGGATAATCGCCGCACTGATACAAAGACTGAAAATAATCATTACTCAAGAAACTACTGATGGGGATAAGCAAGAATTGGAGCTAAATGAAGCATAAGATAAGTAAAATAGCATATATTTTCTCCCAGTTCCCGGAAACACATGAAACCTTTATCTTAAGGGAGATAATCGAACTAAAAAAGAATAATATCAACCCTGAACTTTTCTCATTGAAGAAATGCAAAGATAGGGTCATTCACCCTCAAGCTCAGAAATTTATAACTCAAACTCACTATTCTTCACTTATTTCTTTAAAGATTATCATGGTAATGTTCTATTTCATGTGGAATAAACCCATCGAATTTATGCGGTTGATTCACTATTTAATAAAATTTAACTCTTCTTCATTCGAATTCCTTATAAAATCTCTTGCGATAATTCCAATTTCTTTATATTATGCAAAAATTATGAGAGACTTGCAAATTACCCATATTCACTCACATTGGGCTACAATTCCTACGACAAGTGCAGTGATCATCTCAAGAATTCTTGGAATACCGTTTAGCTTTACTGCTCATGCATGGGATATTTTTCTTCCCAATCCGATGTTGAAAGAAAAAGTATCAAATGCAGAATTTGTCGCGACATGCACAGGATATAATAAAAATTATCTCGATTCATTACTCGAATACAAAGAAAATGATAAGATATTCCTCAACTATCACGGTATTGATTTTGACACATTGCCCGAAGTCCATAAAAATATTGATGGCAATCTGATCTTCTCTATAGGTAGATTATGTGAACAAAAAGGTTTTCCCTATCTTATTGAAGCTTGTGCAATTCTCCGTGATCAAGGTTATCAATTTAAGTGCATGATAATCGGAGAAGGACCGGACAGAAAGGCACTTACTTCACAGATCGAGCTGCTGGGATTACAGAAATTTGTTTTTCTTTCCGGCATGAAACCACAATCATATATTTTTGAAATGTTCAATAAAGCCCGAATGTTCGTACTGCCTTGTGTTATTTCACGAAATGGAGACAGAGACGGCATTCCAAATGTGATGATCGAAGCCCTTGCGCTGCGCACACCCGTAATATCAACCACAGTTTCGGGAGTGCCAGAAATTATCATAAATAACGTAACCGGCGTTACAGTTGAACCAAGAAACGCTCAACAGGTTGCAGAAGCGATCGTTGAGTTGCTCAACAATCCAGATGCAGCAAAAGCTTTCGTGAAAAATGGAAGAGATTTGGTTGAAGAAAAATTCGATATAAAGAAAAATATCAAAGAATTAGTTGAAATCTTTATTGATAAGGCACATTGATGTATGAATAAACTGAATGTTCTATATATCATATGGTCATTGGATCAGGGCGGAGCAGAAAGGGTTGTCATTGATCTTGCCAAGTACTCAAATAGAAACATATTCAACGTAACTGTATGCTGCCTTAATGAAAAAGGGGTGTATGCTCAGGAGTTGGATAAATTTAATATTGATGTAATCCCTCTTTTAAAATTACCCAAACTTGATCCTTTCATATTATACAAGATATCCAAACTGATCTCATTTAAAAAGATTGATGTTGTTATAACCCACTTGTGGACATCTAATTTCTGGGGAAGAATTGCCGCATATTTATCCGGTGTAAAAGTAATAATCGCCACTGAACACACAACTGATGAAAATCGTTCTTGGTATTATCATCTTGCAGATAAAATCCTATCGAAAATCTCCAGTAAAATTATTGCCGTATCATCCAGCGTAAAGAATTTTCATGCTGTACGTTCAAAAATTTCATCTATCAAATACAAAGTTATTAACAACGGTATAAACATTGAAAAATTTAATATCTCAATTAATAGGAATCAGAAAAAGAAGGAACTCGATTTTGAATCAGACGATTTTGTAATAGGTCTTTTCGGTCGTTTTGTTCCTGCAAAAGCTCATGAGGTTCTCCTACAATCATTGAATGAAGTAATACTGACATATCCAAAGGTGAAAATTCTTTTTGTTGGAAGCGGACCAACTGAAGATCTTATTAAAAAAATCGCTTCTGATATGGGATTAATAGAACACGTTACATTTGCCGGTTTCAGGAAAGATGTCCCTGAATTATTTAGGATACTAGATCTTTTTGTGCTTACTTCCACACGTGAAGGTTTTCCTATCACGCTCTTGGAGGCAATGGCTTCCGAAGTTCCTGTAATAGTAACAAACATTGGCGGTAATTCCGATATAATTCAGGATGGTGAAAATGGATTTATTATTGAACCAAATGATGTTGAAGAATTGAGCAAAAGAATTATAAATATAATAAAACATCCAAAACAAGTAAAAGTTATTACTGATCATGCCGCAAAAACAGTGAAAAGAAATTTTACTTCTAAGATTATGGCGCAAGCTACCGAGAGATTGATTCTTGAATTATATAATCAAAATTCTTCAGTTCCTCCAAAAAGCAAACTTCTTTTTATCATTGATAATCTGAATCCCGGGGGATCTCCGCGCCAACTGATCGAGCTTGCAACAAGATTGCCAAAAGACAGGTATGATATCACTGTTTGCAGTCTTGATAAAAACAATAATGCATTAGCATCAAAGCTTGAAGATAACGGCGTGCCAGTACATTCATTAGCTCAACATGGATTCTTTGATCTTAAATCTCTCATATCTTTGTATACATTTATCAAACTAAATACATTTGATATCGTACATACATACTTGTTTACCGCAGATACATATGGACGAATCTGTGCAATCCTCTCGCGGACACCGGTTGTTATCGCATCAATGCGGAGTGTGGATAATTGGAAAAATCATCTGCATAAACTCACTGACAGAATTCTATCTATAGGAACTGATAAAATTGTGGTAAATGCAACTGAGATACAAAATTTTCTTCAAAATACCGAAAAAATACCCCTCAGAAAAATTAAAGTTATTTATAACGGTATAGATGAAAATTTATTCTGTTTTAAGGTGGATAGCAACAAAATTAAAGAGAGTTTAGGATTGCACAGTGAGGATTTATTAGTCGGTATCTTTGCACGAAACGACCCCGTGAAAGATCACACAACATTTTTTCATGCAGCCAAGATTATATTGGAGAATACCACAAATGTCACTTTCCTCGCAATGGGATATGGCATGAACTCTCCTTCTATGATTGAACTTTTGCAGGAACTTGGCATTCAAAATAACGTCATTTTAAAAGACCACTCGTCGGAATACCTTAACTATCTGTCTAGTGTTGATATTTCTGTAATTTCTTCATTGATCGAGGGTTGTTCAAATGTAATATTGGAATCCATGGCGCTTAAAATCGCAGTCGTTGCAACACGTGTCGGAGGTAATCCGGAATTAGTTATTGATAACATGACAGGATATTTATTTCCTCCCAAGAATCCGGCAGCATTGTCTACAAAAATAATCGAACTTCTGCAAAATTCTTCATTAAGAAAAAAGATGGGAAAGAAGGGTTATATGAGAGCGAAAGAAGTTTTTTCTATGAAACAAATGATAAATGAAACAGATACACTGTATAAAAATTGTCTAATTAGAAAAAAACTTTGATTAAAATTTATCAGTTTTGTATATTTGTATTAAATAAAAATTATATAGGAAAATGATGAAGTCGGCAGGCTAATCAAAAAGAATTCAGGTATCATGAAAATTTACAAAAGAGATTATATTTCAATACTTATCGTTGGTGCTGTTATTATTATATTTCATATTATAGATATTTTTCCATACATTACTCATATCTTCAAGCCAATACAGGACAGTATTTATGACTCAATCGAAGATGCTGGAGATGTTTTTAAGGAAGCTGAGCAGAAGGGGTATAGCCCAGAAGGCGGATTCCTCATGCTCAGTGATTTTGAGACTCCGGAAGAACTTCAAAAATGGCGTTATGAAAATGTAGTACTCTACCAGTCAAACCAGTTTGTCTCAAGCGGTAATCAGTCGGGCAAAGTAGAGTTTCTTGCTCATCGCGGTGACGCTCCGAAACTTTTTCTCCAGTACTTCCCTAAACGCTGGTCAAATTTTGTGGCTCTAAACTTTGAAATCTATAATCCTTCTGAAGCAAAAACAAGGGTTATTCTTCAAATAAAAGACCGCAGCGAGAAACGATTCAAATATGATCTATACCTCGAACCGAAACAGTGGAATCAGTACTCAATAGCAATTGAAGATATGTCCGATGAGATAAATATTAAAAAAATTGTAGATCTAAATTTTTTCCAATGGAAACCGTCTCAAGACGCAGTGGTCTATATTGATGATGTAAAGCTCATCACTTCACAATATGAAGATCACAAGATCTATGCTAATCCCACAGAAACCCAGCATAAGGTTAAGAATATAACTTCTCAACAGGATCATGAGGTCACAAAAACCTATTATTCCCAGGGTAACACTGTCACTTTTAGGATAAAAAATATCAACAAAATTGATATTAGCAATACACCCTGCACTGGCGTTGTCCGATTTCCTTCGGGAAAAGTTTTTGAAGAAACGGTCATGCTTCTCAAAGATCCCGAAGGGCAGGATCTCCGCTATCAAATTAAAGTTATCAATACCTGGGGAGATGGGAGCTTCAAAGAAGCTCAACTCGATTTTCAAACAAGCTTCAAGGCAAATGAGGAAAAGCAGTTTGCTCTTCTCTACGGCAAAGATCTGGCAAAAATGAATTTTAAATCCGGCGTTACTATCCGCTACAAGGAAGATGTCATACAGGTGAGTACAGGTAAGCTATGTTTTGACCTGAACAAAAATCACTTCACGTTACTGGATAAAGTATGGCTTGATGCAAATGGTGACGGTCGCTATTCGGATAATGAGCTTGTAAGTGAAGGCGAAGACATCATCATGACGTACAATGGCATCTTTTATCAGAGTTCCTATGATTATGCCACTTACAATCTTGAGATGGTAGAAGCAGGTCCTCTGCGCACAACCTTTAAGGCAGAAGGATACCTTAGGAACAGTAGTGGGCATGATCTATGCAAGTTCATTGCACTTATCAACGCATTTGCTGAGCAAAGTTTCGTAGAAATTTCTCTTGACTTCATTTTCTCAAAAACTGCACTGATTGAATCTGCTGCAATTTATGTGCCCTATTCAGAAGAGATCTCACAAGTATATTCTCCGAATACTGGAGCTCAGATGAATCTTCCCGTATTGATCTTACAGTCTGATATTGAGAAATCTGAGGTGCGAAGTCAGGGACGAAAACTACCTTTTGATCTGAATTTGTCACACTGGATTGATGCAAGCAATTCTAAGGGCGGTGTGATGCTTGCTGTCAAACCATTCTGGGATCTCAGTCAATTTGGTTATTATATACATGAACAAGATGCTGCGCTTTTGCTTTGGCCTCCCTATGCTCAGGAAATCGATATTAAATATACTCTTCAAAATAAAATGCAACACAACTATGTAAATCTCAGAAATCCCGATTTCAACCGAACTCATGACATCCTCATTTATTTCCACTCAAGTGATATTGAACAACTCAAAACAACAGAGGTTGCCGAAGCATTTCTGCATCCGGTTGAGTTTATCTCGCAATAGTATATGAACTCAACTGTAATTCCCTTCCTGATGTACCACAACATCTTACCGGAAGGTGACCCTTATACAATTACAAAAGAAATGTTCTGCGAACAAATGGGTTTTTTACATGAGCAAAACTACAATGTAATTGATGTAAGGAATTTTGTAACGCACTTAATAAAAAATGAGAAACAGACACAAAAAAATGTATGCCTAACATTTGATGATGGATATTCCAATAATTTTGCATATTGTCTTCCCGAGCTGAAGAAATATCATTTCAAAGCAACTTTTTATATCACAACTTCTTTGATAAATTCTGAGTTAGGTTTCACCGAAGATCAAGTTCGTATACTCTCTGAGAAGGGAATGGAGATCGGTTCACATACAGTAAATCATGTCTTTCTTTCAAGCCTTCCAGATGACAAATTATATTATGAATTAGAAGAATCTAAAAAGCAGCTTGAAGATATTATTCAAAAACCGGTAACAAGCCTTTCGCTTCCAGGTGGAAGGGGGAATAATAGAATCATTACTGCAGCGCAAAAAACTGGGTACGAAACACTTTGCACATCAGTATATCATTCGAATGATGCGGACACTTCTCTCTTTTCGCTTGGTCGGATACCAATAAAGAGAAACTGTACAATAGAATTATTTAATAAAATCGTATCTCTTGACCAATCGTTGTGGAAATCCATAAAACTCAAGCAGGACGTAAAATTTATAATCCAGAGAATCCTTGGCAACAAGTTATATCACTCTCTCTGGCAGATGAGGTACGAGTAAAATGGGCTGGATAATTGCATTCTGGATCTCTGGCATAGTGCTTTTCTATGTGTATTTCGGCTATCCGGTACTGATACTGTTTCTCTCAAAACTGCTGCCAAAACCATTTGTAAAATTCTCTGATGAAGAATTGCAGAATGCATCTCTGCTTCCTGTGATCAGCATTTTTATCCCTGCTTACAATGAACAACCTGTGATTGAGAAAAAGATACGCAACACACTAGAACTTGATTACCCGAAAGATAAGATCGAGATCGTCGTTGCTTCTGACGGCTCAGACGACAAAACAGTCGAGATCGCGCAGCTCTATTCTGATAAAATCCAGCTTATGGCTTATGATGTACGCGAGGGAAAAACTGGCTTGATCAATAAGACAGTTCCAAAGCTCAAGGGCGAGATCATAATCTTTTCCGATTGCGTCGGCAATGCTCAATGTAAATGCTCTTAAAGAACTCGTTGCGCCCTTTAAAGACCCAAAAATCGGCAGCGTGTCAGGGCTTTATATTCTTCGAGATGCGACATCGACTTCCCGTGCTGAGGGCGAAGGCTTCTACTGGCATTACGAAACGTTCCTCAAAACCAACGAAAGCAGGTTCTACTCAATATTAGGAGCTCACGGCGCTCTGTATGCGCTGCGAAAATCCCTCTTCCGCACACTACCTCCCAAAGCTATCAATGATGACTATATCCTTCCTATGTATGGAGTTCAGCAAAAAAAACGTGCGGTGTATGAGCCTGGAGCAATTGCAGTGGAAGAAGGCACAACCTCGGTTCGGGGAGAAATGAATCGCCGCATACGAATCTCTGTTGGTAATTTTCAACAGCTCGTTCTCCTTCGAAACCTTCTTAATCCCTTCCGCGGTAGGATCGCCTTTGAATTTCTCTCTCATAAATTTCTTAGAAGTTTCTCGTTCCTTTTTATGATCGGGCTATTCATTTCTAATTTCTTTATCCCAACAACGGGATTCCGCATATTTCTCCTGATCCAAATTCTTTTCTATCTTCTCGGTTTGAGCGGAGTAATATTTTTCAAGAATAAAAAGATGCCTATTCTTATCACCGTTCCTTTCTATCTTGTCATCATTAATTATGCAGCTTTGATCGGTCTGTTCAAATATATTTTCAGCACACAGAAAGTTACCTGGGAAAGACCACAGTGAGTAAATACTACATCCGGCTTGCACGGACCTATCTGACCTCGGGAAATCACAAATTCCTTTCCTTTGGTAACGTAATCTCTGTAATAGGAATTTTTCTTGGCGTGTTTGCTCTTATTGTAGTCATGTCCGTAATGAACGGGTTGGAAGAGGATATAACAGAGCGAATTATTGGACTGCATTCAGAGATTAAGATATATGCAAAAGATCTTGCACCCCTTACGGACTGGCAGCAGGTTGAAGAAGATATCCACAATAAAGCAATAACCGCGACCAGTCCCATTGTGCAAGCAGAGCTCATGCTTCTCCACGAGAAAAAAGTAAGCGGCACTATCTGCCAGGGCATTGACCTTTCAAAGCATGACGACATCACATTTTTGATGAAACGAATATACATCGGCGCGCCGACACAAGATGAGCTGAACGAAGGTATAATCGTCGGCTCTGACCTCGCGCTTATTCTCGGCGTGAACTGGGGAGATGAGCTGACCCTCACATCCCCGATTGCAGACCAGCCAACGCCATTTGGTATGATGCCGAAAAGTAAAACCCTCAAAGTAGTCGGGCTGTTCTACACCGGCATTCCTGAATACGACATGAAATATTCCTACACAGACCTTCACACTCTTCAAAAATTTCAGAATATGGGTGATGCTATTTCATATCTTGGAATCAAAACAGTTTCGCCAAAGAGGTCTCTCAGTGTTGCGAAGAATATCAGGACGGAACTCGGTGATTCTTATGATGTGCTGGATTGGAGAGAATTTGAGAAACATCTTTTTACTGCCATCAGGTTTGAGAAGAAGATCATGTTCCTCGTACTTGTGCTTATCTTTCTTATTGCTGCCTTTAATATGATCGGAAATTATCTCAAACTCGTTGCCCAGAAACGTCAGGATATAGGCATACTCAAATCATTTGGCGCAAAGAGAAAAGATGTCATGAAGATATTTTTATACAATGGGATCTTCATCTATTTAATAGGAACAGTTGCGGGTTTCGTTTTGTCAATCGGACTTCTTCTTGCTCAAATGAAATGGCATTTTATACATATTCCCATTGCAGGTATGCCCTTTCAAACTCTTCCTGTAAAAATCGAACTTTTTGACCTGCTTCTTGTTGCGCTTGCTTCACTCATCATCACACTGCTGACCACACTCATTCCAGCGCGGCGCACCATGAATATCGATGCAATAAAGGTCATTCAGGAAGCCGAAGAATAGATTAACTCTCCTGAGCACCAAACAATATTTCTTCGACACATTCCCTTGCACAGGTATAAGAAAATCCCTTTCTCTGCAAAAATGCAAGTGCTTTATTCCTCCGCTCGCGTGGTTCCAATTTCATATATTTTGTTTTTCTCTTTGAAAGCTCCCTTACTGCCATCTCATACTCTGTTTCGTTAGAAAGATACTTTTCGCTCAATCTTGTGATAATCTCGTTTGATATACCCTTTTGCTTTAACTTCTGTGTGATGGCAAAGTTCCCTTGAGGGTGATGTGAGATCAGGTCAAGTATATATGATTCGGCAAAATCTTCATCGTTGATGAAACCCTTTTCCTGATATTTGGTAATGAGTGCATCAATTGTTGGTTGAGAAATTTTCTTACTTGCGAGTTTTCTTAAAATTTCCTTTTTTGAGCGGAATCTGTATTTGAGAAATTCCAGAAGAATATATTCTGCTTCAAAGAACTCTATTTTGCTGCGCAGTTCATAAAATTCATCGGGCTGGAAAATTCGTCCTTGCTCCAGCCCGAATTTTTGCAATACGTTCTTTGATGAGACCGAAAAGCAGAACTCATCATCGATGAAAATATCGTATAAGCGTTTATTTTTTCTCTTGCTTATCCTTGTTATCTTCATTTTTTATAGGCGTTTCTATTCCGAGTGCTTTTTTCACTTTTTTCTCGATCTGCGCTTTCACTTTTGGATTCTCAATAAAATATTCCTTTGTTTGATCTTTACCCTGACCAAGTTGAATATTCTCATAAGAATACCACGAGCCCTTCTTCTGGATTATTTTTGCGTTTACAGCTTCATCCACAAGAATGCCAAGCGAAGAAATACCTTTGCCGTAAATAATATCAAATTGCACACTGCGGAAAGGAGGAGCAAGCTTATTTTTCACGATTTTGACCCAGATTACATTTCCCAGGATTTCGTTCGATGCACTTTTGATCTTGGGTCCGGCTTTAACTTCGATACGCACTGAGGAATAGAATTTCAGTGCCACGCCGCCGGTAGTCGTTCTAGGATTCATATAAGGGGTGACGCCGATCTTCATACGTGTCTGGTTAATGAAGATAAGTGCGCAGTTTGATTTGCCGATCACGCCGGTGAGTTTGCGTAGCGCCTGCGACATGAGTCGTGCCTGCAATCCGACATGGGAATCTCCCATATCTCCATCGATTTCCGTTTGAGGAACAAGAGCTGCCACTGAGTCCACAATGATCAGGTCAACAGCATTGCTTCGTACAAGTGTTTCTACGATCTCAAGTGCCTGCTCTCCATTATCCGGCTGTGAAATGAGCATTTCATCAGTATTGATGCCGAGTTTTCGGGCATATAAAGGATCAAGTGCATGTTCAGCATCGATAAAAGCAATCACTCCGCCCAGTTTCTGGGCTTCAGCTGCAATATGCAAAGCCAGTGTGGTCTTACCCGATGCTTCTTCACCGTAAATTTCTGAGATCCTGCCACGGGGTATTCCACCCACACCAAGAGCAGCATCCAGGTTGAGCGCTCCGGTTGGTATCGTTTCGATATCGACTAAGGTACCTTCACCAAGCCGCATGATCGAACCCTCGCCGTATTTTTTGCGGATCTGTCCCATTGCAGTATCTAAGGATTCTTTGTAATCTTCCTTTTTCATTATATATTACCTCCGTAATTTTTTGTCTTATCTAAATTAAATGTTTTTAAAATTGAATATATCGGACCTGACGGTGTGAGCTGGCTTTTGAATAATGTGAGCTCATTACACTGCACAACATCCTGGATAGGCATCAGCTTTGATGAAATTTTATCCCATTCGATATTTCGCACAAATTTAACTCTGCCAATAGTTGTATGAAGAGCTAAAGGACGTTTTTCCTTACTGAAACCAAGATCATACAATGCCAAATCAACATCCTGGAAAAGCTTCGCGACAGAATCTGTCTCATCTTTCATATCGTACCATATCAGGCGCGGACGCTCAGGATTGGGAATCATTTCGACATCTTCAAAAGAAATTGTGAAGCGCGCGCGTGTGCCGGCAACTCCTTCTACAGACGCATAGATGTCCTCCAAAATACGCTCGTTCACATCCCCCAGAAACTTGAAAGTCACGTGCAGATTTTTCTTATCAACCCACTTGATACCTTTTGGAATATAGCCCTTCAAAATCTCGATGTTGCGCGCAATCCGTGCTTTAAGTTCGTCAGGAAAATCTATTGCCAGAAAGAGTCTCATCAGCGTTTATATCCTATCATTCTAAGAAATTCTTTTCGTTTTTTAATGTCCTCATCAGTCTCAACTCCTTTTGGAGAGAAACCGTCAATCACGCCGAGAATACCTCTGCCCTGCTCTGATTCAGCAACGATAACCTCTACAGGATTGGCAGAAGCACAGAAAATATTCACCACTTCAAAGCACTGCTTCAGGTTGTTCAGAACATTAATCGGAAATGAATCCTGCATCACAATAAAAAAGCAATGTCCTGATGCAATATTCTCCAAATTTTTTACTGCAATATCGATAAGCCCTTCATCGGTGCCGTCTTTTCTGATAAGGCATGGACCGGATGCTTCTGAGAATGCCAGCCCGAACTTGATGCCCGGCACGGAATTCACCATGATCTCATAAATATCCTCAACGGTCTTAATAAAATGGGACTGTCCCAGAATAATATTGCACCCCTCTGGAAACGTCAATTTCACCGTTTTTAATTCCATTGTGGCTCCCTTTTCATTCTTTGTAATGGCATGGTTAGAATAAAGATTTTTTTCACCAGATGTTTGTCAAATTTTGTGTGCATTTTCTTGACAAACATGCCTAATTCATCAGGAATAAATTATAAGAATCGAAAGCTACCAGTTCGGAAAGATGGTCATAGATGGAATCCAACACACACATGACCTGATAATTCATAGAAATGAAATGCAAGCTGATTGGTGGAGAAAGCGTTCCCACCATTTGATCCTTGCAAATATTCCCTGCCTTCAGAAGGAAAAGCCGGATGTGCTCATTGTTGGAACGGGGAAATTTGGCTTAATGAAAGTTGATAAAGAAGTTATTGAGTATTGTGAACGTAATAGCATCGAGCTCATTTGCAAAGATACATCCCGTGCTGTAGAAGCTGTTAATGATTTGCAGAATTCCGAAAACAAATTATCGCAGCATTTCATTTGACGTGCTGAGATAATTGTCTAGATAAAATATTGACATCAATATACGGTTAAATTCTATCAACTTAAATATTCTAATTAATATGAAAATAATATATAGGAAAAAAGTTCTTCTTTCAATCATTCAAAATTTTGGTGGTGAGTTAAGTTCAACTCACTTTCAAAAGTTGTTATTCTTATTTACTCAAAAACAACTTAAAAAATCCTACGATTTTGTTCCATACAAATATGGTTGTTTCTCATTTCAGTCCATGGCAGATAAATCACGACTGATATTTGATGGGTATTTAGAAAATACTCAATCCTGGAAAATAATTCCGGCAGAAATCCAGTATGCATCACTGTTAAACGAACAGGATAAATGGGAACTCGGGGTATTATATAGAAATTACAATACAATATCATTGAATAAACTAATAAAATACATTTATATAAAATATCCCTATTATGCAATTAAAAGTGAAATCGCAGAAAAATATCTTAACGAAACTGAAATGATCAGCGTCAGGAATTTTATTCCCCCCAATGATGAAATTTGTCTTTTCACTATTGGTTATG
>Ga0207996_1000807_pt1 | contig 25236 bp, 20 predicted proteins | sample AntAceMetag02UKG_FD_184773 | JGI IMG/M metagenome (GOLD analysis project Ga0207996, IMG submission 184773) | Saline lake microbial communities from Ace Lake, Antarctica - Antarctic Ace Lake Metagenome 02UKG (SPAdes) (version 2) | ecosystem: Environmental > Aquatic > Non-marine Saline and...
ATATGCCATATATGAGCTATCATATTTCTAATGAGGAGACAAAAAGAAATGCTGCCAAGCTTATTCGGGAAGCTGATGCAAATGCTGTAAAACTGGAAGGTGGTAAACCTTCACGAATAGAAGCGATCAAAGCAATTATTGATTGTGAAATTCCTGTGGTGGGACACCTGGGTTTGACGCCGCAATCTATCTATCAATTTGGCGGTTATGTAGTTCAAGGGAAAAAAGAAGCAGACCAGGAAAAAATCCTCGAGCAGGCAAAAGCTATTGAACTAGCAGGTGCTTTTATGATCGTTCTGGAAGGAATTCCTGAAAAACTGGGAAAAGAAATTACAGAAAATCTATCAATCCCAACCATTGGCATTGGTGCCGGAAGATTCACAGATGGACAGGTTCTGGTTTATCATGATGTTCTGGGAATGGCAGATTTTTCACCAAAATTTGTGCGGAAATATATGAATCTCTCAGAAAAGATTCCTGCTAATCTCAAGAAATTCATTAATGATGTAAAAGAAGGAGAATTTCCTAAAAGAGAACAGATTTACGTTCCAATGGATAAATAGATTGAAAACCCTGAAAAAGTCTCTTTCACGGTTCAAGGTTCTGGGTTCAAGGTTCTGGGTTAAAGGTTCAGGGTTAGGATGAAACTAAAAGCTAAATGAAAAAGGAGCGATAGCGACAAAAATGCTTGAGAATTGGATATTCCGTGTTGTATATTGGATATTCAGATTTTTTATGTTTAGTATATAGAAACACAAAAAATTATAAAAAAAAAGAGGTATTTGTGCAACAATTAAAAATTTTATGGATTGATGACGAAATAGAATTTCTGAAACCATTTGTGCTGTTTTTGACTGAAAGGGATTACAAAGTGAAAACTGTTTCCAATGGTTCGGATGCAATTGTGATGTTAGTAAATGAAAAATACGATCTGATTCTTCTGGATGAAATGATGCCCGGAATGGATGGTTTAACCACTCTGCGTGAGATCAGAAAGATCAATTCTTCCGTGCCTGTGATAATGGTTACAAAGAGCGAAGAAGAAGGTTTAATGGAAGATGCGATTGCCAGCCAGATTGCAGATTACCTGATTAAACCAATCAATCCCAACCAGATAATAATGGCAATAAAGAAGATTTTTCAGGCAGATGAAATTCGTAAAAATAAAATTGGTGAAGAATATGCTCAATTTTCAGCAAAATTAAATCAGAAACTTTTCTCTGCTCCCAATTGGAAAGAATGGTTCGATATTTATCAAGAGATTTGCAGGTGGGAGCTCACACTCGATGAAATGAATGACCACACTTTATCTCAAATGCACTTTTTGGAAAAATGGAATACAAACACCGAATTTTCAAATTACATCGCAGAAAACTATGGAAACTGGCTCAAATCCGATGACAGACCAAATATGTCTTTTGATATCATTTCAGAATTTGTTATTCCTCAATTGGGAAAAAAAAATCCGGTTTATTTCATAGTTCTGGATTGTCTGAGATTAGACCAATATTATATGATCGAACCTTTCCTCAAAGAATTGTTTGAGGTTGAGCTTAATTTGTATTATTCCATCATTCCCACTGCAACGCCCTATTCCAGGAATTCGATTTTCAGCGGTCTGCTTCCCTGTGATATTGCCAGAAATTTTCCTGAATACTGGACGGAATCTTCAGATCTGGATACCAGCCGCAATCGCAATGAACATCAACTATTGGAAGCTCACATAAAAGACCTGGGCTATAACCTGGAACAAAGCAGGTATGTTAAGATTTTCAGTATTGAAGAAGGCAATTATGTCTTAAGAAAAATCGATACTTTCAGTCATGATAAACTGGTAATTTTAGTTTATAATTTTTTAGACCTGCTCACCCATCATCGCTCCAAAAGCCAAATCCTGAAAGAAACTATACCGGATGATTCTGCTTTAAGAGCTTTCACCAGGCACTGGTTTTTGCACTCAACTTTTTATGAAGCTCTCAAATTAATCATAAAGCAGAATGCAACTGTAATCCTTACTACAGATCACGGTTCCATAAAAGTAAATAGAGCAAGCAAGATTATCGGTGATAAAGATACGACTACGACTGTGCGTTATAAACAGGGAAGAAATCTTTCTTGTAATGATAAACAGGCACTGCATTTGAAGAATCCTGAAGATTTTGGTTTGCCTGCACGGAACATCGTTGATAATTATGTGTTTGCAAAAGATGATTATTATTTTGTTTATCCAAATTCTTTTCACCAGTATCAGAAACAGTATAATGGCACTTTTCAGCATGGTGGAATTTCCATGGAAGAAATGATACTTCCGATTGCAGTTTGTAAGCCCAAAAAATAGTTAGGATGTTTTTTCCTGTAAAAAAATGTTGCCTTAACTCAAAACAAATGTATCTTTTATGTATAAACAAAAATAGGAGAATATAATGCAAGTTCAAGTTCAAAAATGGGGAAATAGTTTGGCATTAAGAATACCCAAATCTTTTGCGAAACAAACAAAGATTTCTAAAGGCAGTTTAGTCGATCTGTCTATTAAAAACGACAATTTAATTATTATCCCAATTCTTGAAGAAAAAGAGTATAGTCTTGGATCATTTCTCTCAAAAATTGATGAGTCTAACATCCATTCAGAGATTGATTTTGGCGGACCAGTTGGTAAGGAATTACTATAATGTCTTATGAGTATATTCCAGAACGAGGTGATATCGTCTGGTTAAACTTTACTCCTCAATCTGGACACGAACAAGCAGGCAAAAGACCTGCACTTGTAGTTTCACCATCTTCTTATAATAGAAAAGTTGGTCTTGCATTATTTTTTCCAATAACTAGTAAAATCAAGGGTTATCCATTTGAAACCATTCTGCCATCAGATTTAGAAATAAAGGGTGTTGTATTATCGGACCAGATAAAAAGTTTAGATTGGAGAGCCAGAAAGATAGAATTTATTTGCAAAGTACCTGAAAATATTATTAAAGAAGTTGTAAAAAAACTGAATGTTTTAACAAAAATTTAATGAATAATAAAACAACCTAACCCTCATTGATGAATACGATTATAAAATTACGAAAAGAAGATGATACAATAAATCTTGCTAAAAAATTAGCTCCTTCCTTAAGATGCGGAGATGTTGTAGCTCTTTTTGGTGAACTTGGAGTTGGTAAGACTTTTTTCACAAAACATCTTTGTAAATTTTTGGATGTAACAGAAAATGTGAGCAGTCCCAGTTATGTTTTAATGAATGAATATTCCGGAAAATTCCCGATTTTTCATTTTGATTTTTTCAGGTTGGATTCTAAAGATGAATTATTGGAACTCGGTTTATATGATATTTTTGATCAAGGAATTACAATTATTGAATGGCCCGAAATCGCAGAAAATTTACTCCCCACTAAAACTATTCGCATCGAATTTTCGTTTGAGGAATCCTATCGAAAGGCGAGGATTATTAATTAAATAAATAACATTTCACTTTTCAGTTTCTGTCATCTAACTTGTTGTAAGAAATATTGATATGGATTGCAATAGACAAATTTTACAAAAAATCTTGATAATAAGCAGATCTTCCTCCTAAACTCATCCTGCTGTCCTTCTCTTTTTTGATGAGAATGTGTAAGATATTCCAAAGAGAAGGAACATAAGAAAAGCAAGAAGAAATAGAAAAAAAAATAGCACGAAGTCATCCCTCGCTTATGATAAAGAGAGGGACTGAGGGCGAGTTAGAAAATATTGAAAATTCCACTGGGAAAAGTAAGAAACAGTTTCCTATATTGAACCTAAAGGCAATTAGTAAAAAAACTAACCTAATTTTATAAGATGAAATAAATTTATTAGAATTAAAATAATAATGATAATATTTCCCCAGAGAATTCTATTTTTTAAGTCTTCGATTTGATGACGATTCTCATCCATTCTTTTTTCCAGACGAATAAGTAAATGTTCTAATGTGGAAAACTTATCACTGAATTTATCAATTTTTTTCACCTTTCGCATATTCTCGAAATCTTTCACAAAGTGCTTTAGGATATCGAAGAAAGCATTAATCAGACCGGTAATAATGGGATTAGATTTTGGTTTTCCGTTATTTTTCTTCATGGAATTCTCCTTCTAAAACTTATAGCCCACGCCAAAATGATGAGTTGCATCCAATACATGAGTATTATAAGCATAATCAATATAAACATTAAATAATTCAAACTTCGCACCCATGGAATAACTGTTGGGTTTGTTTCGTACTCCGAATCTAAGAATTAGAGATTTGAAAACTTCGATCTCTGTTCCAGCATGAATTTCGGTTTCAGATTTTGTTCTGTCGGAAAGTGTTTTCTTCAATTCCAGAGAAGTTGTGACTCCTTCATATGGAAGGTAAGAAATTCCCATTCCGATTTTTCGCGGTAAACTATGATGATTATCTTCTCCAATTTTGGGATTATTCAGATTACTCACAGCAAAACCCAACCTGGTTCTTTGATGAAGAATTGCAATTGCTCCCAGATTCAATCCGAACGCTGTTTGATCTCCAAATGAATGGATGGATAGATGATAAAAATTAGCAACATATCCAAAATAAATTGCTGAATGAACATCCTTCAAAAGGGTGAAAGAATGAGCCAAAGCATAAATTTTCTCGCTCATCAGGTTTACATCAAGATAATCAACATCCATCGAAAGTAAACCCAATCCGATCGTACCAAAATTCTTGGGTAAATCCATGGTAAATGCTACTGTATTCAAAACCTGAAAATCATTACCAAATGGTTTTGTATAACCGACCACAAGATTATTTCCTGCTAAAGACAGTCCTGCCGGATTATAGAAAATACCGTTAGCATCATCTGAAGTAGAATAAAATGTTCCACCCATTGCACGAGCTCTGGAAGATGGTTCATAATCATCAAATACGCCAAACAAATTTAAAGAAATTAAAAGTAAGATTATTATTTGAAAAGTTTTCATTCCATCCCCCTACTTCAAAGGAGCACCAATTATAATCGGTGCTTTAGCGGTTTTCTTGCTGCCAGTATCCGCATTGATAACTTCCAGGTAACAAATGTATAAACCAATTGGAAGCAGATTCTGATATTTATCCCGTCCATCCCATTCGTAACGGGTTATTCCGCTCGAATTCGAAATAATTATATTTTGTGGAGTGAAGGCAAGTTTTCCTTCTGCATTATAAATTCTGAGAATTGCTTTATCATCTTCCTTAGAATAAAAATCGATAGTGATTTTCTCACCCGCATAAGGATCGAAGGGTTTGGGAGGTACTTTTAAAATTGCCTTATGAGTTTTCACTGGATAAGTGTAGGATGCAAGGTCGTATTCAAGGGTAACCAGAGAGGAATCATCCATTGCATAAGCTCCGATATTTACCGTAACTCCAGCAGATTTACCAGGGATTAATCCAAAAAATAATGTAGAATCTGCCAAATCCTGTTCAAGGTCAGCATAATATATTTTATCATAATAATTCAGTTTATACAATAATTGGGCTTCTACAATATGACCATCTGTATCTTCGATATTCACTGAAATCTGTAATGTGTCATTTGGTTCGGGATCATTTATTATCTGCATATTAGATATAAGAGGAGCTCGTTCCGAAATCTCAATAAGCATTATTGCTGATGTAACAACATTTAAAGAATCGTCAGTTGCTTGGATTTGTATTAGAAAATTATCTTCTTCAGATGTAAGAGTATTCAAGGCTGGTATTGTTGTTTCATAATTGTCATTTCCTATGCTGTTCATTTCAGTTTCCATGAAATCTTCATTACTTTCCAAACCATAGAATAATAATACTTCAATAATTGAACCATCATAATCAAAAACATTCGCAGTTACCGAAATTTCTTCATCAAAAAATGGATTTTGTGGAGATGTCGAAATATCCTCGATTATTGGCATAGTAATATCTATGTGGATATCTTCCTGGTATCCAGGTAGAATTTGGCTGTAATTGTTATATGCGCTTACAACACCATTAGCAATAATTGGAACTCCTTGTTCCAAATCACTAATGTCAATTCCTGTGGAATCCCAAACTCGGATAGTTATTGTTTCACCGTCTTCATCTTCAATATTAACATTATAACCACCACCGGCATAATAAGGATTTTCAAATAGGGTGCCGGAAACACTTACCATTGTGCCTTCCCAATATGCATGATCTTGTGCTTCTGGAAGAGTTAATGGAATTATCGGGATTTGTAATCCTTGCTGTAAAACTGAGTAAGAAAAATCAGTTATTTCTGTTATTCCATTGTATTCTTCAACATCTCCAGTCAATTGAATTTCATTTCCCCGAATCAAATCTTGTTGATACATGGAAGTAATATTGTAATCGAAAAGCAAAATTCCTCTGCCCGATTCATCTTGAACAAAAATATTTAACATAGTGCCATGAGTAATCCCAGCTCCGATTGTTACAATTCCTTTAATGGTTACACTCTGTCCATTATAAATGTTGATGCTATCCTGGATATTAGCTATCGGTGTAATAGTCTGAGCATACATTATAACTGGAAACAGAAATATCAAAACAATGAATTTCTTCATTTTTCCTCCGTAATTTTGTGCTGTAAAAACAATGAAAAAAATATCAATATCGCAATTGCGATTACTATAGAACTGTCCGCAATATTAAAGATAGGCCAGCGTTCCATAATGAAATCCGGAAAATCACAATCGAAAAAATCTGTAACCCGACCATATAGAATCCTGTCGATAAGATTACCGATTGCACCGCCTAAAATCAAAGCAAAAGCAAATTTCTCTGTTTTAGATTTTGAGCGAATATTAAGATAAATAAGAAGCAGAACAGCAACAACCGAAACGATAATGAACACCACTCTATTTATTGATAACGAACCAAAAGAAATACTAAAAGCAGCACCTGAATTCTGAACATGAGTGAGCCAGAAAAATTTGGGAGTCACTTTTATCACTTCCCCAACTTCGAGATAGTTTTTAATAACAAATTTCGAAAACTGGTCTAACAAAATTACAATTCCCGAAATCCATAAATATGAGAGTTTTTTCATTATCTTCTTCTATGATTTGCTTCCTCATTTGATTTACATTTTATGCAAAACTTTGCGTAGGGAACTACTTTCAATCGCTTTTCCTGAATAAGGCAACCGCAAATTTCACAGATTCCATAAGTTTTTTCATAAATTCGCTTCAAGGCTAAATTAATTTTTTTCAATTTTTCCATTTCTTGATTTAGATGATAAACGCGTTTTTCAGATTCATCAGTGTCTGTGCCCATGTCTGCCTGATGAAGCGAATAAGATGATAAATCACCACTACGATTCTTTGAGCCTTTTTTCTGGATTTCATCTATTCCATTAATAAGTTTCTGAGTTTCTTTTTTTTCAATTAAAAGAATTTTCTCATATTTCTTTAAAACTTTTTCTGCTAAAATTTCTTCAGACATGATTAATTCCTCATTTTATTTTTTTTATTAGATTTAAAATCAAAATTTCCAAATTCGCTTTTGCTACTGCTGCACTTGCTGTAATATCATCCTGGCTGTGAGGTTCTGAATGAAATATATTTCCAAGATTCGTTACTACAGAGATTCCTAAAATTTTTATTCCGCAATGAACGCCCACAATAACTTCCGGTACAGTTGACATCCCTACCAGGTCTGCTCCCATTTTTGCTAACATTTTGCACTCTGCTCGGGTTTCTAAATTAGGACCGGAAACAGCAACATAAACTCCGCTTTTTACAATAAAATGATTTTCTTCAGCAACTTGATTTGCTAAGAAAATCATTTCATTATCATAGGGCTCATTCATGCTGGGAAAACGATTTCCCAATGCATCGAAATTACTACCAATTAAAGGATTACTGCCCATCAGATTTATATGGTCGGAGATTAAAACTATATCGCCTTTATTAAGATTTTTATTCAAACTGCCCGCAGCGTTGGTTATTATCAGATGTGAAATTCCCAGGGCATTAAGGATTCTGATGGGAAAAGTAATCTGCTCCATGGAATATCCCTCATAATAATGAAGACGACCCTGCAGTATTATCACTTTTTTATTTCCAATATTGCCAGCAATCAGTTTCCCCTCATGAGAAGGAGCAGTAGATACTGGCATTTCAGGAATTTCCTGATAAGGAATAATAACCGGATTTTCCACCATTTCCGCTATCGAATTCAAACCGGTTCCCAAAATAATTCCGACTCTCGGTTCAAAATCAATTTTGGATTTCAAAAAATCAGCAGCAGCAGAAATCTTCTTTAGCATCTTCAAGCTCTCAATATGAAATTACGTAAAACATTTAACAAAATAATTATGATAAATGGAGAAAAATCGATCGCCATATTCGGAATCATCCTACTTAAGAATTCCCTCACACGACCCAGAACAGGTTCGGTAATCTGAATTATGAAAAGATAAATCCTGAAAAAACTACTTTGTGGATTGATTGGAAACCAGGATAAAACAGCTCGAACAATTATGATGATCATGTAAATGTCTATAATCTGAACCAATAAAAAACGCATTATGATAAAACCTCATGACAATTTCGGCAGCGAGCTTCGTAAATTCCGGAAGCTCCCACAATAATTGTATCTTTATCTTTTGTTAACCGCTGAGTACGATTTGCCGGATTTCCGCATTTCACACAAATAGCCAAAAACTTCTCAATATATTCAGCAATAGCAAGCAATTTCGGCACGGGACCAAAGGGTTTCCCCTGATAATCCTGATCCAACCCAGCTACGATTACTCTCTTTTCCATATCTGCCAATTTATTACAAACATCTACTATTTCATCACCAAAGAACTGAACTTCATCGATAGCAACAACTTCTGTATCTTCTTTCACCAATTCCATGATCTCTTCAGCTTTCTGTACTAATTGGGATGGTGCTTTAGTTTTGTTGTGCGAAACAATATGATTATTATCATAGCGGTTATCGATCTGAGGTTTAAAAACCTGAACTTTTTGTTTGGCATATTCTGTGCGGTGAATCCTGCGAATCAGTTCTTCAGTTTTGCCGCTGAACATACTTCCACAAATTACTTCTATCCATCCAGTCCTGTTATTAATTATATTCATACTTAACCTCAGTCGAACATTTATTTAAATTATGTTTTTTTGTGTCAAATTTTTTTATTCGTTTGTTTTGGGTGAAATATCAATAATTTTTTTGATTAAAATTCGAACTTGCTTTCTAATCTTCGGATGATATTATTTATATCTTTCTTAAGATAGGAAAATAAGTTGAAAACCTTTTAAAAAACAATTGACGTTAGAATTCGCATTCAACAATTTGCTATAAAAAAAATCGGAGGAGTTTAATGAAATATCGAATTCTGGCAATAAATCCCGGTTCAACATCTACAAAAATTGCTGTTTTCGACGATGATAATCCTTTGTTCACAAAGGCGTTACGTCATAATGCAGAAGAAATGGCAAAATTTGGTGGAATCATCGAGCAATATGAGTTCAGGGAAAAACTGGTTTTAGATGCGATGAAAGAAAATAACATTTCGACCGATTCGCTTGATGCTGTTGTTGGCAGAGGAGGACTTGTTAAGCCTGTTGCTGGTGGTACTTTTGAAGTCACTGAAAAGATGCTCGATGATCTTAGAGATCCGCATCTCTGGGGAAGAATTCACGCTTCCAACCTGGGTGCTTTCATAGCAAAATCTATTGCTGATGAATTGAATATTCCAGCCTATATTGTGGATCCTGTAACAGTGAATGAATTTCCCGAAATCGCAAAAATCTCAGGAATCCCGGAAATCGAAAGAAAATCACTTTTCCACGCTCTTAATATCCGTTTCACTGCTCGTCTTTTAGCAACGAAGTTAAATAAAAAACTCTCCGAATGCAATTTCATAGCTGTTCATATGGGAGGCGGCATCAGTATTGCTGCTATCAAAAACGGCAAAATTGTTGATGTCAATAATGCTCTTTTGGGAATGGGACCTTTTTCTCCTCAAAGAGCAGGAGCACTTCCAATCGGTGATTTGCTCGAGTTAGCTTTCTCTGGTAAATACACAAAAGCAGAATTGCTTTCTAAGCTGGCAAAAAAAAGCGGCTGCATTGCTTACCTGGGAACAGATGACGGAATAGAAATCGAAAAGAGAGTTTACAAAGGTGATAAAAAAGCGGAACTCATCATGAATGCAATGTGTTACCAGATGAATAAAGAAATCGGAGCTTGTGCTGCTGTACTGGAAGGAAAAGTGGATGCTATCTTTTTATCCGGTGGATTAGCTTATAATCCTTTAGTGGTCAAGCTTGTAAAAAAGGGTGTTAGTTTCATTGCTCCCATCCATATATTGCCCGGTGAAAATGAGATGGAAGCACTCAGTCAAGGAGCTGTAAGAGTGCTTAAAGGAATCGAACCAGCTCAATCTTATGAGTAAAACTTTTTCTGATTCGCAGAACTTTTTAGTTCGTTAATGCTCAAATTCCGCATTATTTGGCAAAAGAGTTTTTAGCAACTGGAATTTTTTTCAAATTTTTGAATTTTTTTTATTTTCGGTGTTGTTTCGGTGTTTTCAGTGTTTAAATATTTTGCTTTCGGTTTAGTCGAGTTAGGTTTAAGATGAGATTAATTTTTTTTTCTGTTTTGTTTCTGGCATTATTAACCAGTTGCAGCAACAAAAAGCCAGAAGCTGAATGGACTATTTTAGTTTATATGGCTGCTGATAATGGTTTGAATAATCATGCTATCGAAGATATCCAAGAAATGGAATCTGCAACATTTTCGGATGATATCAATGTGATTGTGCAGATAGATCACAGTGCTTCAAATCCTGAACCTGGAGCCTTTCGATATCATATCTATCCGGAAGAAAAAAAGCTGATATCTTCTCTGGGTGAGATCGATAGTGGTGATTATCATTCTTTGATAGAATTTGCAAATTGGGGATTTAATAAATATCCATCCAAAAAAAATGCTCTCATAATCTGGTCACACGGAAACGGATGGTATCCAATGAACAGGGATTTGCCACCTTGTTTCTGCCCGGATGCAGAAAGCGAAAATTACATCAGCATTCCCAATAAAGATTTTCAAAATGCCCTGCAAAATATTGATTCGCATCTGGATATTCTGATACTCGATGCCTGTAATATGCAGACCATAGAAGTTATCACGGAAATTTACGAGTACACAGATTTCATAATTGCTGCCGAAGATGCTATCGATACAAAGGGATTTCCATATCACAGTATTCTATCAAATTGGGAAAGCTATTCTTCAGTGCAAAATTTAGCTGTGGAAATCGCATTTTATTTTCATTATTACTATTGGTTGGAAGGCTTTGAACGTATCTCCTGCTCGGTTGTTAGAACATCACTTTTCCAAAATCTGCTGAATGATATTTCTTTCTTTACAGAACATTGGTCTGAAAATGCATCTGATGATATCTTTCATTTGAGCAGGCAGGTTTGCCTAGAATTCAATGAAGCCTGGGGAGTGTACTTGCCTGCAGATGTCGATATAAAGGAATTTTTCCTGAGTATTCTGGAGTACGATCCTCCCGATTCTCTGGCTGAATTCTGTGAACGGATTGTTGCGAATATTGAGAATTGCTTTATCTTTCAAAAGACAGATGAATATCCCACAGGTTATACTTCAGATAAGGTCGGAACCGGGATAATCTGGTTTCCTGACGAACAAACTCAGGGTTATTTCATAAATCGTTTGGAAGAATATAATCAACTTGATTTTTCCAGTACAAATTGGCAGATTTTTTTGGGAAATTCATTTACTCGTTAGAATAAATATTAGGGAAACTACTTCGAAATTCAGGATTTATCCACATTTGCATCTTAAAAATATCCTCATTTTTTATGATAAAAAATTACCTCTCTAACTGCAATTATTTGTTAAGATGGCATCTATCTCAAGTGTGGATAACTTGTGAGCAAATTGTGGATTTAATATAAGTCTTTCTGTAACTTCTTGTAAGACAGCCGGTTATGCGAAAACTTAAATTTGTCGTAATTGTGAATATCTGCAAAATTACCAGCATTGAAAACTCGTAGAAACACTTCGAATAATATTATGAATCATATTTGTTTGACAGTTGTATTCACAGAAAATTTTTAGTTAAAGAGTAGGTAATAGAATAATAGATGAATTGAAGTTTGAATTCAAAGCTCATGAAGATTTTCAGCTAAATTCTCAAAAAGAATTAATAGATGATCGAGATCTCACAAGGTTAATATAATGAGAGAATATTTTGATGTGATAGTGATTGGCAGTGGAGTAGCTGGTCTTTCTGCTGCTATCTTTCTGAAAGAAGCAGGAATAGATGTAGTTGTACTAACCAAGGAAGAAGAAATTGAAGAGACTAATACGAATTATGCTCAAGGTGGAATAATTGCCAAAAAAGAGGGTGATACCGGTCAGAAATTGATAACTGATATTATGAAAGCCGGATGTAACTATAACAACCTTAAGGCAGTTCATCTGCTTGCTGAACAGGGTCCTCAACTGGTATTTGATTTTTTCATAGAAAAGCTGAAAATCGAATTTACAAAAACTTCCGAGGGAAAACTTGATTACACGGAAGAAGCAGCACATTCAGACAGGCGTGTTCTCCATTTTGAGGATCATACAGGCGACAAAATACAATCCAGCTTGATTAATTATGCATCCGTATTACAGATACCCATCCTCACCTCTCATACAACTATCGACTTGATAACAAACAACCATCATTCAAACGATTACCAGGAATTATATAAATCCCGCGAAGTAATGGGAGTTTACGTCTTAGATAACAAAGCAGGAAAAATTAAAACCTGTTTTGGTCATAAAGTAATTCTTGCCACAGGTGGAATTGGGAATCTTTATCAGCATACCACAAATCCTTCATCAGCTACCGGTGATGGAATGAGTATGGCTTACAGAGCAGGAGCAGATATTATTAATGCTGAATTTATACAATTTCATCCTACCTCTTTTTTTCATAAAGATATCAAACGTTTTTTAATCTCAGAATCGCTGCGAGGTGAAGGTGCAAAACTAATAGACGGTACGGGCAGACAATTTATGAAAAATTATTCTCCCCAAAAAGACCTTGCTCCGCGCGATATTGTATCCCGTGCAATTTATAGAGAAATGGGGAAATCCGGCTCAGAATATATGCTGCTGGATATTGCTTCTTATTATAAAGGAGAAATCACTCTTAAAAAAAGATTTTCCAAAATATATGAAACCTGCCTGAATGGAGGAATAGATATTACAAATGAGCCCATTCCAATCGTTCCTGCTGCTCATTATTCTTGTGGGGGTATCAAGGTAGATCTAAAAGGTAAAAGCTCTCTGAAGAACCTGTATGCTATCGGGGAAGTAAGCTGCACAGGTGTGCATGGGGCTAATAGACTGGCTTCTTCTTCTTTGCTGGAAGGACTTCTCTGGGCAAAGCTTGCTGCTGAAGATATTGTCCGGAATCTTCATAAAATAGAAATGAAAAGATTCCATGCTATTCCGGATTGGAAAAAACCGGATTACATTGAAGAATTCGAGCCTCTACTTCTAAACCAGGATTGGGAAGCAATTCAACTAACTATGTGGAATTATGCAGGCATCATCCGCACCAGAAAAGGATTGGAAAGAGCTAAATCGGATTTGGATTACTTTTCTCATAGAATACTAAAGTTCTATAAACAGGCTCGCCTGAACAAAGGTATCATCGAACTGAGAAATGCAGTGATTAACGCCCAGCTAATTGTAAATTCTGCTACTCAAAATAAAAAATCTATTGGCTGCCATTATGTGTCTTCCTGATAAACTCATCCTGCTGTCCTTCTCTTAAAAAAAATAGAAGGAACATAAGAAAAATTGGAAGAAAAAAATAGCAGGAAGTCATCCCTCTCTTATGCTAAAGAGAGGGACCGAGGGTGAGTTAGAAAATATTGAATCCAGCAGCTGCCGGATGGAAATGCGATGATGTTAATGGCTTTCAGGCTGGGGCTTGGAAACCAGAAGTTGATCACATTCCGAAGCCTTCTTTCGGATTATCTGATTTAAGTGGATTCGGAAGATTTGATAGTTTGGAAAGAAATTCCTACATTTGGAAATTCACCGTAAACATTATGAACCATCACAACTTTTTGTAAATTACATTTTTATTTCATAATGTTAAATTATTTTTTATTTGACACTTAGATTTAGATTTACCAATTTCAGCTTTGTTAATTTGGAAGTTAAATTTGTATTCATATTGAACGAAAACATTTGACTCATACGAAATTGGAAATATCAGATGAATAATATCGAAAAGTACAGAAAAGGTCGTATACACACCCGATTGGGAAGACTCCCCGAACTTTTTGAGAATTTATAGTAGATAGCCGCGAACTTAAGTTCGGGGTCTCAATCATTAGCAACAATTTTTAAATAGGAGTGAAAAATGAAAAAGATATTTATTTATACTTTTGTAATATTCGGAATTACTTATTTGTTTTCACCATTATTTGGCATTTATCACAAAATTGGAGATTATAATACAGGTAGTCGGATCAGTGCTCTAACCATAAAAGAAGAAATTATCTATGCCACACAATATCCTGACTTTATTAAAATTTTAGACGTTACAAATCCCGAACAACCGACATTAATCGGCAGTTACCAAATTCCAGATGCTGTTATTGGCTATATTACTATCTCTGACACTTTAGCCTTTGTTAATACTTTTTCGAGCGGTATTCAAATACTCAATATATCCAATCCTGCTAACCCGCAATTAGTTGGATGTTATGATTATTATGGTACGAATGATATAATTATTTCAGATAATTACGCTTACATTGCCGGCAACGATTGGTTTTATATTTTAGATATTTCGGATTTGCTAAATCCAATTTGCGTTGGTCAAATTTATGGTGAACTTTGTGATATGGTGTTATTTGAGAATATGATATACGGAGTTCATGCCAGCAGTCCGAACAATTTAAGGATAATTGATGTTAGCGATCCTACAAATCCCGTATTATTAAGTAATTTTAATTTACCCATATATTCATCAGCCGGTATTGCTTTTAAAGATTTTAAAGTCTTTATTGCGTATAGTGGAAGGGTTTGGAGTATAGATGTAGAAAATCCAGCAAACCCCGTTATGCTGGACACACTAAATATTTCTAATCACACAAGTAAAATTATTATTGAAGAAAACAAAGCAATAGTTAATAATTCATCTTCCGGTTTTGTTGTGATCAATATTACCAATCCTTCCGATATGACTATTATAAGTTTTTATGATACTCCGGGAGGTGCAGGACAAATAGATACAATTGAAGATATCGTTTTTGTAGCTGATTGTTTTTCAGGTGTTCAGATTATAGATATCAGTGATCCATCGATTCAAAATTTATACAGTAGATTTTATACTAGTCACGAAGCCACTAGTTTTGATTTCAAGGATGATCATTTATATATTAGTGATAATATGTCAGGTCTCGAAATTATCTCTGTTTCTGAGCCTTACAATCCTCAGTTAATTGTGAGTGTTCCAATTAATAGTATTGGAATTTCTACATCCGTTGACATATTGGATAATGTCGCTTATTGCTGTGCAGGTTATCCCGTTTGTTCAGTAAATTTTGTTGATATTAGTGATCCCATTAATTCATTTTGGATAGGAGAGATTTTAATTTCCGGCTTTTTTGGTGCAACGGGATGTGTAAATAACTCAAATGCATTTATCGGTTCAGATTACGGTAATTTGCTCATTTTTGATGAGACTGTTCTGATCAGCGAATACATTGCATCCAGCGAAGTTTATCGTCTCTCAGCTAACGAGACATCTGTTTTTTTAGTTGAAGGTGGAAATGGGATTGAATTTGTTGATATTAGTAATATTTACAATCCAATTTATACTGGAATTTATGATACAAATGGTTCGGCTCATAATGTTGCAATTCAAAATAATCTCATGTACGTTTCTGACGGAGAAGAAGGTATTCAGATCATTGACATATTTGATCTTCAAAATCCCTTTTTTATTTCTTCAATAAAACCTTATTATAATTCTAATGTTTGGGCAGAAGCTGTAATAATCGATAATTACCTGATTTTCTTCGATCATGAATGGAATGAACTATTTGTTTATGATATTGAAAATCCCGCCACTCCTATTTTTATGAATTCTTTCCAGTGGAATTCTACAATGAATGAGATCATTATTAGAGATAATGTTTTATTCAGTTGTGACTCATATTATGGTGTTTCAATAATTGACTTTGCGGGTTTTCTATCTTCTGAAGAAAACTTAATTAACACAGCAAATCATTCTCTCTCAAATTATCCAAATCCATTCAATCCAACAACAACAATTTCATTCTCAGTTCCTGAAAAAAGCAATATAGAGTTAAAAGTTTATAATATAAAAGGACAGAAGATAAAATCACTTCTCGGCGATCAGCTTTCATCAGGTGAGTATTCGGTAGTATGGGATGGAAAAGACGATAATAACAAATCGGTTTCATCAGGAATCTACTTCTATAAATTGAAAGCAGGTGAATATTCCAAAACAAGAAAGATGTTGCTGCTGAGATAGAAAAATAAATTTAAAATAAAATATTGTTGGAGGTCTAATATGAAAAAAACAATTCAGGTAGTTATATTTCTTTTTCTAATTACCCATCCTTTAATCTCTTTACCAAAAATTCTGGTAGATTGCGTTCACGGTTTCGATCATGTTGAACATTTACAAACGATTACTTCTAATTATGAATTTGAAAGATTGGATGAAGAGGATTTTCCAATTGAGAACATTATCATTCAAGGAGAACTCCCCAATCCTGACTCAACAAATTTCCAGGAGTTTTATGTTCCGGAGAATACAGAACATCTCTACATTATCACAGATGATTATGATTTTAATCAAGACTATTTTGCCTATTTAGAGGATCCGGGGGGAGAATTAGTTAGGCCATTCCAGGGAATATTGGAGATAGAAAATCCCTTATCGGGAACCTGGTGTTTGTTCAATGAAAACGGTTTTGGAATGATTGAACCTTTTAATTATACCATTGGAACTGGACCTAATTTTTTCGAATCGATCGATATCTGGCAATATGAGGCATATTATCGTCTATGGAATGAAACCTGGTATTTTTTTCTGGGTCCAATACAAGAATATTCATCTTCAGAAGAACAAATTTTACAGGAATGGATCGATAATGGTTTAGGATTTCTCAGTTATTATAACTGTTTATTTGATTTTGTAGCAAAACCTGTGATCAGGCTATATGAGCTAACTGAACCTGTGGAAGTTAGAGTTTCTTTTGAAGGTGTAACCACTTATCAATCCCCCATTCCTGAAATAACTCGTAATAATGGTCTTACATCCTATACCTGGTCAAATATCAAACCGAAAGAAGAATATGCGGAATTACTTTATGAGATTGGTAAAATTGAACCACCTCGTTTCCTTAATTATCAAGTGATGGGAAACAGGATTTCAATCCAAAATCAAAGTCCGTATTCAGTTTATGGATTGTATTGCTTGAAATCTAATCATAATAATACTTTTGAAATTGCAGATTTTAGTAATCTAAATTCGGGTCAGAAAAAAAATCTACATACTCAAACAATCACCAAAGCAAAATTAGAAGAAGAGCTTAAAGAAAAACTTCCTGTGTGCATGACCAGCAGAGGCTTACCAGCTGAACAGTCAGAAGAGTTTTTTCTCAAATATAGTTGGGTGGAGAGATTATTTAGAATATTATCAAGCTCAGATGATTATCTAACGATCTATCTAATTGATGCAGAAGCATATAACGGTCTTTTCCCACTTGAACTTACTGAATCTCCAAAAGAAATGATTCGTCAGCTTTGGATTGTAGATAAATCCATTTCTTTTGCCAAGTCAACACCATTCCAAGAAATACCTAATGAATTGATTACTTTAAGTGAGAATGGATTTTCTTATTATGAATATGGACTTTATCCGATTGAACATAACCGCGAAACTTCGAGTTTGTTCGATCTGACCATTCACAATGACAATTACATTATCGATCCTACAAATTACTTTGACTTGGAAGAGGCACCAATTTTTCATACATTTGGCAATAATGAAATTGCTGAATATCTTACAGCTTATGGGTGGGTAGAACAAGTTTATAATTACCATGCTCCATATATAGACTTTTCTGAGGATTGGTCTCCAGTTCTTCTGGGAGATGAAGACTGTTATACTTATTCGGGGAATCCCGAAATCATGTGTTGCCTGGTTGGAAAGAATCAAGATTTTGGCAGGATCTTAGTTGGAGGAACATCCCATCTGATCGATTATTATTATCTTGGATTCTATACTCCATCAAATCAAGTGTTTATTAATAATTGTTTATCCTGGATAACATTTCAAGATCAAGTTATCGAAGTTCCTCAAGATTATACTACGATAAATGAAGCTATCGACGCTGCTGAACCCGGATTTACAATTATTGTCGATGATGGGACATACAATGAAAGTATTAATTTTGATGGAAAGGATATCACGCTCGAAAGCAAGTATGGAAATGAGAATTGCATAATTACTCCACCCGGAGGAGAACCTGCAATTATTTTAGAGAATGGCGAAACTTCACAAGCAATATTAGACGGATTTACAATTACCGGAGCAACTGTTCAGGCAATATTTATTGAGAATGCTTCAGCCACGATTCAAGATAATCTAATTATCAATAATCAAATGGGCATTTGGTACTTGAACGGTGCAGGAATATATTGTTCAAATTCATCCGCAATCATTGAAAATAACGAAATAGCTTTCAATACTGAAGGATATCATGGTGGTGGTATCTATCTTGATAATTGGGATGGTGAACTGATAAATAATGAAATACATCATAATATTACAAATGCTGGATATGGTATTGATTATGGCAGTGGTTTATGTTTAGTGTGTTCTTCTGGTTATGTTGAAAATAATCTTATTTACGGAAATGATTCCAATTATGTTGCTTCATCTTTTTGCTGCTATTCCACAATCTCTGTAATCGAATATAATCAAATCATTGAAAATGGAAATATTGGAATTAAAATTGTTGGCAATGTGATGCCGATCATTAACAATAATGATATTTATGGAAATTCCCTATATGATGTTTATGTAACTGTGGAAGATTCAACAGAAGTTATTGATTTTCAATATAATTACTGGGGTGAATCAACAACAAACGAAATGGAAACACTTCCCTTTCCCTCAAATATTACCGCTATTTATGATTTTCTGGATGATGATGAACTCGCTTTTGCCGATTATAATAATTGGTTGAATTCTTCGGTAGTAGTAGAAAATGAAAGCATTCAATCTTCACTTTCCAATCTTCAATTATCAAATTACCCCAATCCATTCAACCCGACCACAACAATCTCTTTCTCGGTTCCTGAAGAAAGACATGCTGAAATTTCCATCTACAACATCAAGGGTCAAAAAGTAAAACAGCTTCTCAGCGATCAGCTTTCATCGGGTGAGCATTCGGTTGTTTGGAATGGAAGAGATAAAAATAATCAACCGGTTAGTTCGGGAATCTATCTCTACAAACTAAATGTGAATGGCAAAACTAAAGCAGTGAGAAAATGTTTGCTTTTGAAATGACAAAGATGTTGCTAACAGGGGTACTCGGATTCGTAAGATTAGGTAATTTGGAAAGAAATTCCTACATTTGGAAATTCACCGTAAACATTATGAACCATCACAACTTTTTATAAATTACATATTTATTTCATAATGTTAAATTATTTTTTATTTGACACTTAGATTTAGATTTACCAATTTCAACCTTGTTAATTTTAAGGTTAAAATTGTATTCATCTTGAACGAAAACATTTGGATTCATACGAAATTGGAAATATCAGATGAATAATATCGCATTAAAAAGGTCGTATACACTCCCAAATTGGGAGTATCCCCGACCTTTTTCTAAATCTAAAGGAAATATCCACGACCTTTTTCAGTCGCGGACACACTCATTAGCAGCAATAAAAACATTTGGAGGATAGTATGAGAGTTTTAATGATAATTTTAAGTGTAATTTTTACATTACATTTGTCATCAACTATAATCAATGTCCCAGCAGACCAACCAACGATTCAAGCAGGAATTAATACTTCTGTAGATGCCGATACTGTGCTTGTGCAGCCGGGAACTTATGTGGAAAATATTAACTACAACGGAAAGAATATCACTGTTGCTTCTTTGTTTCTGACAACGCAGGATACAACCTACATCTCAGCAACTGTGATTGATGGAGATCAAGAGGGAAGTGTGGTCATTATTAATTATGTAGATAATTCTACTGCTGTTTTATGTGGATTTACAATTACTAATGGAGAATCTCAAGCACTTTCCGGAACTTCCGGCAGAGGTGGTGGGATATATATGAAATACTCTAATCCGACTTTGCATAATATCATAATCAAAGGAAATTCTGCAAGATTCGATGGTGGCGGTATTTTCTGTAAAGAATCCTGTCCATATTTAAAAGATGTTATCATAATTGAGAACACAACAGGTTACTCAGGTGGTGGTATCTATTGTCATGATAATTCCATAATAAATTTAGAAAATGTTACCATAAGCAGAAATATTGCTATCAAATCTACAGGAGGAGGAATATACTGCTATGATAATTCTAATTTAATTTTTGATCCGGAAAATCGGTGTAATATTTTTTTAAATTCAGCACCTTCAGGAACCGATTTAAATACTTATTATAATTGCCCAATAATAAATGTCATCGTCGATACTTTCACGGTTTCAGAACCGACCGACTATTTTGCATATCCGGTGGGAAATTTTACTTATGATATTTTAAATTCAAAATTTGAACCGGTGAATGAAGATTTGTATGTAAGTCCTACAGGTTCCAATAACAACACCGGTTTAACCGCAGAAGACCCACTTCTTTCAATCAATTATGCTTTGTTAAAAATTGAATCCTTTAATGAAGAAACTCACACAATTCATATAGCAAACGGGACATATTCTCCTTCCCAAACAGGTGAATTCTATCCTATAATTTGCAAAGATTATATTTATATTCAGGGTGAAGAACAGGAATTCACAATTTTGGATGGTGAGAGTTCAAATCGTATTTTACATTGTCCTAAAGAATATGATTCGGTAGTTGTCGAAAATGTTACAATCAGGAATGGAAATGCCAGAAGAGGTGGTGGAATTTTCTGTGATATGTACAGTAGTCCGAGTTTTAATAATATTACAATTTCTAACAATTACGCATCCTATAAGGGAGGGGGAATATTCTGCGAAGAATCTAATTCTAATCCACATTTAACTAATGTTATCATTTCTGATAATTCAGTAGGTTACGCTGGTGGGGGAATTGCCAGTGGTTGCGGTTATCCTAATAGTTTATATTTGTCAAATGTTACTATTAAAGATAATAATGCAGGCACTGGTGGTGGTATATATTGGGTTGGAGAGGATATTTTTTTTGACGATAACAATCGTTGTAATATTTACTCAAATACATCATCAAACAATCTGGGAAATGATTTATATTTTGAATATGTTTATTCTAATATAATTTATGTTTTTGTTGATACATTTACAGTGTATTATCCAACTGAAACACATGCGTATCCGATTGATAATTTTTCCTTTAGTATTCTACACTCTTATGGAAATAATCAAGTAAATGGTGATCTTTATGTAGCAGTAGATGGGGATGATTCAAATTCCGGTCTTACGCCGGAAGACCCGTTACAAACAATACAATTTGCCATCGATATGATCTATGCTGATAGTTTACAAACTCGTTCCATTTATATATCAGCCGGAACTTACAGTTCATCTACCAATGGTGAATCTTTTCCGATACAAACTCATTATGCTACCAATTATGTTTCCATTATTGGTGACGAAAATGGAGAAACTATTTTAGATGCTAATCATCAAAACCGTGTATTTACAATCAATAATCTAGCAGAATCTACAATTAAGAATTTAACAATTATCAATGGAGTTGCTGCAAATGGTGGCGGTATTTATCTATGTGATTCCAGTCCTACTTTTGAAAAAGTATTAGTTACGAATAATTCGGCAACTAATTTCGGTGGAGGTGTTTACTGTGGAAAAATTTCTGATCCTGAATTTATAAATACCACGATAAGTGAAAATTCTGCTGATTCTAATGGTGGTGGAATATATTGTTCATATTCAAATCCGACTTTATTAAATTGTATTTTATGGAATGATTCACCAAATGAAATTGAACTTACCACTTCATCATCAATTCAGGTTTCATATTCCAATATTCAGGGTGGTTGGGAAGGAGAAGGAAACATTGATGCAGACCCATTATTTGCAGACCCGCAAAATGGAGATTTCCATTTAAACTGGGTGAATTTTCCACTTCCCGATTCTACATTGTCTCCTTGCATTGATGCAGGAGATCCAAATTCTCCTTTTGATCCCGACGGCACAATAGCTGATATGGGAGCATTTTATTTTGACCAAAATCAACAGGGAACTGAAGATATACAAATTGCTCTAATAGGTTGTAATCTTTTTCAAAACTATCCGAACCCATTTAATCCAACAACAACGCTATCTTTCTCGATTCAATATAACAGTAATATTGAATTATCAGTATACAACATCAAGGGTCAAAAAGTAAAACAGCTTATCAGCGATCAACTATCAGCTGGGCAACACACTGTGGTTTGGAATGGAAGAGATAAAAATAATCAACCGGTTAGTTCGGGAATCTATCTCTACAAACTAAATGTGAATGGCAAAACCGAAGCAGTTAAGAAATGCTTACTATTAAAGTGAATGATGCTGCTAACAAAAGCCTCGTGCATTCAGATTGAAAGAAAAGCATGAAAAACGTGGCAGGCTTCAACCATTATACGAAAATCAAAATTTGCTGCGATTGTGAATATCTGCAAAATGAACGGCTACAACTTTCCGCATCCCTATTCCCAAGTTCATCCGTCTGAGCCAGAGTAAACACTTGGGAAGGAGTGATACTCAAAAATTCGGAAATAAACTCATTAATTACATAATGTTAAATTATTTTCTATTTGACACTTAGACTTAGTTTTACCAATTTCAGCCGTGTTAATTTTAAGGTTAAATTTGTATTCATCTTGAACGAAAACATTTGAACTCATACGAAATTGGAAATAGATGATGAATAATATCGATATTTTTAGGTCGGGGACAAACTCATTAGCAGCAATTTTTTAAATCGAAGAAATTGGAGGCAATTATGTTCACACGAAGATTTCTGATTATCATTTTTTTGTTATTTTCTTTATATAATATGCTGAATGCTGAAATTAATTTTGAAATGAATTATAATTTACCAATAAATTACGAATACGGAATTGTTAAAAATGTTCAACTTGTGGATATTAACAATGATAATGTTGATGAAATTATTGTTGATCAGATTAATGCAAGTTCGGGGCACACAACGATTTTTTCTCAATCTGGACAAATCTTGAATGAATTTAATCATCTAAATAATGATAATGAGAAATTTAAACAAAGTGCCGCATATCACGAGAATAATAATAGTTATTTGATTTGTTCATCTTCTTACAAATCTCAAAGTGTAGACACATTATATTTTCAATTAAAAACTTATAATCTTCTTGAGAGCACGTTGATTGATTCAAGTAGAACGTTTCTTTTTGAAGAAGGTGATTTGATTAAGGTTTATAATATAAATATTTTAGATTCAGGCAATAATAAAATCCTCTATATTGGAATTGAATACCATAATCTGATCTGGGATCCTGATGCAATCGACACTAAAAGAAGTTACTTTTTAAGGTTTAATTTCGATGAAGGTATTTCCAATTATATTAGTACTATTGCTGATTGTGGTATGTCATTTGATTATTATGTTTGGTCAAATTTAGTTCTTTCAATAGGGTATGAAGAAATTGATATTTTTAACGGTGCTATAGAGGTTAGAACCAGAAATATTTCTTATAATACTATTTCAAACAATCTTAATTTTCAATTAGAAGTAATATCTTCAATTTCTGGCTATTTTAATTCTGACGAATTTGGAACTAGTTATCACGATTATCCATACAATTATAAAGTTATTACTAATAACGACATTCTCCAACAAGAATATGGTTCTGTTATCTATTACGAACTTAAACACAGCACTACATATTATGAACCATTTATTATTTGCTATTTACCTTGTTTCGATGAAATATTATGGGAATCTCAAGAAGCAAGATTATATATTGGTTCTTGTATTAATCCAACTGATGAATTTCAGGAGGATTATTATTTAATTGATATTAATAATGGGCAAAACATTTTAAAAATAGTTGATCGAACGAATGGTGATATAATAATTGAACAAGATTGCTCCATTGATTGTAATAAAATAATAAGATCAGCTGATAATAAAATCCATTTTGTTGATATAACGAATACTGAAATCAATTTTTATTCCATAGTTGGTGAAATCGTTCAAAGTTCTCAAAATGTGATTATTGATTCTTATATAAACTCAATATCAAACTTTCCCAATCCTTTCAATCCATCGACAACAATTGAGTTTTCAATCCAAAATGCGTCTGAAATTGACATATCAATTTTCAACATCAAAGGGCAAAAAGTTAAGACAATTGCAAATAATCAATACGAAAAAGGTAATCATTCTACAATCTGGAATGGAAATGATGAGTCAGGAAAACCTGTAAGTTCTGGAGTTTATCTGTACAAATTAAATGTGAATGGCAAAACAGAAGCAGTGAAAAAATGTCTTTTACTAAAATGAAAAGGAAGCTGCTAACAAAAGCCTCGTGCATTCAGATTGAAAGAAAAGCATGAAAAACGTGGCAGGCTTCAACCATTATACGAAAATCAAAATTTGCTGCGATTGTGAATATCTGCAAAATTGCCAGTATGAAAATTTCTTCGTTACCAAGTTCAACTTGGGAACGAATAGATACTCAAAAATTCGGAAATAAACTCATTTATTTCATAATGTTAAATTATTTTTTATTTGACACTTAGATTTAGATTTACCAATTTCAGCTTTGTTAATTTTAAAGTTAAATTTGTATTTATCTTGAATGAAAATATTTGGACTTAAACGAAATTGGAAATAGATGATGAATAATATCGCATTAAAAAGGTCGTATACACTCCCAAATTGGGAGTATCCCCGACCTTTTTCTAAATCTAAAGGAAATATCCACGACCTTTTTAGGTCGGGGACACACTCATTATG
>Ga0207996_1000808_pt1 | contig 25228 bp, 27 predicted proteins | sample AntAceMetag02UKG_FD_184773 | JGI IMG/M metagenome (GOLD analysis project Ga0207996, IMG submission 184773) | Saline lake microbial communities from Ace Lake, Antarctica - Antarctic Ace Lake Metagenome 02UKG (SPAdes) (version 2) | ecosystem: Environmental > Aquatic > Non-marine Saline and...
TGCCCCTAATAAAGATTATCGTATTTCACCAACTTCTTTTTATAGGTGGAGAAGATCTTGGGGTAAGTATTTACCTAAAACTAAGGGCTTAGAACCTGGAAATGATTTTGTTTATAGTTGGAGTGGCTGTACATTTACATATCAGTTTGCTCATTGTTGGATAGATTTTAGTAAACTTGGTAAAGACCAACCAAAGAAACTAGGCTTGGGTTGTTCAGCTGTTGATTGGTATGAAAATACAATAGAAGCTATGAAAACAGCTAGACTTTATTGCATGGATAAAAGTAAACAATATAAAACGTTCTCGGATAATAGCTGGGGCCTGACGGCTTGTGCTTCCAAAAATGGATATTTAGTGGTTGGAGCAATGCCTAAAGGAGACATGCATGATAATCCGGGTGATGGAACTATGGCTCCTTATGGTGCAGGGTGTGCTTTGCCTTTTTTACCAGAAGAATCATTAGCAGCCCTAAGATATTATTATGATTTGAAAGATGCTGATGGGCATAGACTTGTTTGGAAAGATGAGTACGAAGGTGGTTTTGGTTTCTGGGATAGCTTTAACTTGGATAATGGCTATGTTGCTGAGCTGGTAATTGGTATAGATCAGGGACCTCTTATATTATCCATTGAAAATTATCGTAGTGGTCTTATATGGAAAACATTTATGAAAAATAAAAATATCCAACAAGGTTTAAAAAGAATTGGCTTTGAGAAGCTAAACTAATATAACCTCGACAAAGTAAAGGAATCACAATGAAGATTGATGACATTACAGTATCTAAGGCGATAATTGAGACATATTCAAAAAAGTTATTGGACAATCTCAATATAGATGTAGCTATAGTTGGTGGTGGACCTGCCGGTTTATGTGCTGGGTATTATTTAGCTAAAAAAAAATATAAAGTTGCCCTTTTTGAGCGCAAGTTATCTGTTGGCGGTGGCATGTGGGGTGGCGGGATTATGTTTAATGAAATTGTTGTTCAAAGAGATGCGAAGATTATCTTAGATGAAATGGGTATTGCTACAAAGGTTTATAAGCCAGGTTATTATGTAGCTGGTTCAGTAGAGGCTGTCTCTGCTCTCATCTATAAAGCAACAAAAGCTGGATTAACGATATTTAATCTATTGAGCGCAGAAGACGTTATGGTCAGAAAAGATAAGGTTTGTGGATTAGTACTAAATTGGAGTTCGGTTGAAATGGCGGGGTTGCATATAGATCCTATTGCAATGATGGCTAAATATGTGATTGATGCGACTGGCCATCCAGCTGAAATCGCTCATTTATTAGAAAATAAGCAGGGAGTTAAGCTAAAAACAAAAACCGGTAAGGTTATGGGTGAGAAATCCATGTGGGCAGATGTAGGTGAGAAGTCTATCATTAAAAATACATTAGAAATATACCCAGGAGTTTATGTGTCTGGCATGGCGGCAAATGCTGTTTTTGGCGGCCAACGTATGGGGCCTATTTTTGGAGGTATGCTTTTATCAGGAAAAAAAGTTGCTTCTATGTTGAGCGCTAAATTGAGAGGGAAGAAATAATGTTTAAGAAATTTTGTATGGCTAAAATTCATAGGGCTACAATAAAAAAGAAAGATATAGAATATAAAGGAAGCATCGGAATAGATAAAGCTCTTCTTGGAAAATCAGGGATATTACCCGATGAGATGGTTTTAGTTCTTAACTATAACAATGGGGTAAGATTTGAAACATATGTAATTGAAGAAGAAGAAGGGTCGGGCCTTATCGCTCTTTATGGTCCCGCTGCAAAATTGGGAGAAATTGGGGATGAAGTAATTATTATTTCTAGTGCTTATTTGACTCCTGAAGAAGCCCAAAAGCATACTATAAAAGTTTTAAAAGTAGATAATAAAAACCAGGTTGTAGATTAATATGGCAGAAATAAAAAAAGAGATAATAATAGTTGGCGCAGGTCCAGCTGGCCTTACAGCAGCTATGTATGCAAAAAGAGCTAATAAAGATATTATTTTGTTAGAACCCAATCTTGTTGGTGGACAACTGACTTGGTCTAGTATTGTTGAAAATTACCCCGGCTTTGAATCTGGCATAAAGGGTATGGAGTTAGCTGAGCATATGAGGAAGCAAGTAGAGGGGATCGGCGTTAGTATTATATCTTCTAAAGCCACCGAGATCACTCAACAGGATTCAAGTTATTTAATCAAGACTGAAAAAGATTCCTATCAGGCACAAGCTATTATTATATCTACAGGAGCTTTTCCAAAGAAGTTGAATGTTCCAGGAGAGAGTGATTATATAGCTAAGGGAGTTTCTTACTGCGCAACTTGTGATGCGCCTTTATTCAAAAATAAGATAGTAGCTGTTATTGGAGGTGGCGATGTAGCTTTAGAAGAGGCCTTATATCTAAGTGAATATGCATCAAAGGTTTATTTAATACATAGGCGTCAAGGATTTAGAGCAGCTGCAGTTTTAGAGGATAAAGTTAAAAATAACAAGAAAATTGAATTAATTCTAGATTCTACGGTTGAATCTATTGAAGGGGATAAAGTTGTAAAGCAGTTAGAAATTAAGAATAAGTTAAATCAAGAGAAAAGAACAATAGAACTTGAAGGAGTTTTTATATTTATAGGATTAAACCCTAATTCTGAGCTCGTCGAGACTTTAGTTAAGACGGATGAAGATAAACTTATTTTAACTGATGAAAGCATGGCTTGTAGTGTAAAAGGTGTTTTTGCAGCTGGAGATGTAAGAAGAAAGGAATATAGACAAATTGTCTTAGCTTGTGCTGATGGAGCTATAGCTGGTTTGTCGGCTAGTAGGTATATAAATGAAAACTGTAATTAAAGGTTTTATAAAATCATCACTTTTAGATTGGGACGGAAAGATTGTCTCGACATTATATGTGCCTCATTGTAATATGAGATGTCCATTTTGTCATAATAGAAGTTTTATTTTAACCCCTGACGATCATCCCTCTGTAGAAATTAACGAGATACTTGATTTTTATAAGGAGCGCAAAAATTTTCTTGATGGTATCTGTTTAACCGGGGGAGAGCCTTGCTTGTATGATGATTTAGTTGAAGTTTTAAAACCTTTCAAAGAAGCAGGAGCATTGATTAAGTTAGACAGCAATGGTACTTCTCCAGAAAAAATTAGAGAATTAGTAGATGCAAAACTTATTGATTATATTGCTATGGACATAAAAAATGCTTTAGAATTTGAGAAATACAAAAAAGCTTCATCTCTTAAAAGTGAAGTTTTGTTTGAAAATGTAAAGGAAAGCATAAATTATATTAAAAATTGTAAATTACCCTATGAATTTAGAACAACAGTAGTTCCAACAATTCATGAAAAGCAAGATATAATTGATATTGCTAAATTTATTAAGGGCGCGGAAAAATATGCTCTTCAAAATTTCCAACCAGAGAATACTTTAGATGTAAATTTTGAAAAATTAACTCCTTTTACAGTTAATGATATTGAAGAAATGGCAGATTCTATTAAGTCTTTGATTGAAAAGGTTGTTGTTAGGGCGAAGGGTTGAATAAGTGGCAATATATGATATTGTAAAATATCCAGCAGCTATTTTAAGAAAAAAAGCCAAAGCAGTTAAAGATATTTCAGGCTATCAAAGAGACCTCCTAGATAGCATGGTTGAGACAATGTATAATGATGAGGTTACTGTAGGTTTAGCAGCTCAACAGGTTAATTTGGACATACGACTCATTGTTATTGATGCCCGAGATAAGGTCGGGCTTATAAAGCTAATTAATCCGGTTATCAAGCGTGTGGAGGGTGAGCTTGTATCAATGGAAGAGGGCTGCATGAGCTTGCCAGGAATAACAGTGTCTGTTTTTCGAAGTCCTAAGGTGGTTGTTGAAGCTAAAAACGAAAGAGGGCAACTTATAGAGATTGAAACAGAGGGATTTTTAGCTCGTGTCTTGCAGCATGAAATTGATCACCTAAATGGAAAACTCATTATAGATTACCTTAGTCTAGTTAAAAAAGCACTTTTTAGCATTAACTATAAGTTAAAAAGGAAATTATCTTAGATTTTAACCCACCCCTTGTAATATGCATATTTTTATGTTATAATTCAGTAACTGACTAATAACAAAAGAGTTATACAATATTAAGGTGTAATTATAAGATGGCATGTGGACCTAATTATTTTTTATATAATGCTATGACTTTAGATTTTGCAGTAAAAGCTGTAGCTGCTGCAGTACTCTTTTTGACTTATCATGAAAATCGCAACCGAATTTTCTTCTACTGGACTATTGCCTGGGCATTTTTTGCTTTAACAGCCTTTGTTGATGTTGTTTCAAGGGGCTTTCCCGTTGACGCCTATCTTATTATTAGAAATATTTTCCTAATTACTACTACCGTATTTTTTTATTTTGGTATTTGTAATCTAATTAATAAAAAGAAATTTAAAAAATTTGGAATAATTATAGGTATTGTTTTATCATTATTTGTAATAATAAATATACTATTTTTGCAAGATGGTCAGTTATCAACTCTAATTGTTCAAATGGTAACAGGAAGTTCTTTGGTTTTGTGTGGTATTTTGTTTTTTAATGTTACAGTTAATAAATCACTCCTTTACAATAAATTAACTTCTTTAGGCTTTATACTGATAGGTTTGCATAATCTTGATTATCCTCTATTAAGAAATGTTCCCTGGGTTGCCCCTTATGGATTTTTGCTTTGTGCTTTTTTTGCAGGTATCTTTGCATTGGGTATGATTATGCGCTCAACATCTGAAATGAGGAGACAGCGAAAAACTAACCTGGAAAATATAAGAGAATTGGCAACACTGTATACTTTGACCTCTACTGTTTGTCGAAGTAAAAAGTTAGATCAGATACTATATACTGTTCTGGATAGTTTGTTTAGAACTCTTCATATGGATAATGGTTTAATTTTTTTAATGGACGAAAAGGGAACTTCTATTCAGATTAAAGCGCATAGGGGTCTTTCTAAAAGCACTGTCGAAGCTATGCGCAAGCATCCTCTGGGCAATAGTTTCGCTGGTAAAACTATTGAGAAAAATAAAATAATTTTAATTGAGAACGCCCAGAAGAAAGACAGTGTTTTTAAGAAGCAAATTATAGAGGAAAATGTTAATTGCATAGTCTGTATTCCTTTAAGATCGGGCAATAAGGTTTTAGGGGTGATTGAGTTGGGAGCAAGAGAATTCAGAAAATTTTCAGCTCAAGATATGAGATTGCTTGAATCAGTAGGTAATGAGCTGGGAGTAGCTATTGACAATAAACATCTAGCTGAGAATTTAGAAAAAGTTTATCTATCTACAATATTAACATTAACTGATATGGTTGAAGCCAAAGATCATTACACAAGAAGTCATTCTGATGAAGTAGCTCGCTTTGCTGTTATGACTGCTAAAGAGATGAATTTGCCAGAGGAAAATGTTGAACAAATAAGAATGGCTGCTCAGCTGCATGATTTAGGTAAGATTGCTGTAAGTGACGTCATTCTTTTAAAGGAGGGCAAGCTTACTGGTGATGAGTGGACGCAAATCAAAAAACATCCTGAAAAAGCTGTCGAAATTCTAAAGCCCCTGCACTTTTTGCATGGAGATAACGGTGTTTTAGAATATATAAGAAGTCACCATGAACGCTTTGACGGTAAAGGTTATCCTAATGGATATAAAGAGGGACAGATAAAACTAGGAGCAAGAATAATGGCTGTTGCCGATTCATATCATGCCATGATTTCATCCAGGCCCTATCGCAGAAAGGCATTGACTGTAAAGGAAGCCAAAGAAGAGCTGAAAAAGAATTCTGGCAAACAGTTCGATCCGGATGTTGTAATTGCTTTTCTAAAAGCCTTAGATAAAATGGAAAGAAATCGTAAAAATTACTAATTGATTCCATTCTTTTAACTCCCTCCATAAAATCGCAGTTTATTAATAGCTTGATAAAAGTTTTTGGATATAGTAAAGTAGTAAGTATCAAATAAAAGTATGTCCATTAATTTCATATCGATAAAACCATGAGCACGATAAAAACAGGTAAATTTGCGACAATATTTTTTATAATTTGTACACATTTGATTTGTCTTAATGTGCCCGCAGAAGCTCTTTCAGTCAGACATCATATATTTAATGCCGGTAAAGATTTATTCAAAATGGTAATTTCTCCTTTTAAGGGAGTTTTAGTAACCGGTCCTCAGAATGTTCATAAAGCCTATGTTGATGAGATGAGTCAATCTGATAAACCTGAATTGAGACATCATTTGTTTGGAATATGGAGAGCTCCAGGAGAAGAATTAAAAGGTGCTGTAGATGGAGTTGTGGATACCTTTAAGTTTGGTGGGGATTTTCTGAAAGAAGTCATTTCGATTCCTTTTAGTGATTAATATAATATATGAAAGAAGCTTTATTTTACAAACAACTTGATAATAAAAAAGTTAGATGTTTATTGTGTCCGCATAATTGTATAATTGCGGAGGGTAAGCGAGGTTTTTGTGGTGTTAGACATAACGAAAATGGAAAACTTTATACTCTTGCTTATGGTAGAATAGTTGTAGCTTCACTTGATCCCATAGAAAAAAAACCACTTTATCATTTCTTTCCCGGAACTACTGCTTATTCAATAGCAACTCCAGGATGTAATTTGGCATGTCTGCACTGTCAGAATGCCGATATTTCACAAATCAAAAATAGAACCGAAATGCTGGAAATTAGTGAGGTATGTCCTGAAGATGTTGTAGAAGCAGCCCGGGACAGCAAAGCTAAAACCATAGCATATACCTATACTGAGCCAACAATTTTTTATGAATTTGCAATGGATGTAGCAAAGTTAGCCCAAAAAAGAAAAATAAAAAATGTTTTTATTACAAACGGTTTTATTAATAAAGAACCATTAGAGCTAATAATGCCCTTGCTCGACGCAGTCAATATAGATTTAAAATTTTTTGATGAGCAGATGTATAAAAAAATATGCCATGGTGCCCTTAGGCCTGTTCTTGAAACTATAAAGCTCTTAAAGGCTAATAAAAAGTGGATAGAAATTACAACTCTAATCATACCGGGTCTTAATGATGATAGCCAGCAGCTAACCCAGATAGCCAAGTTTATCTCTTCTTTAGACATTGATATACCTTGGCATGTAACTGCTTTTTTTCCGGCTAATAAACTTATTGATATAGATGCTACAGGCAAACATGTATTGTTTAAAGCTAGGAAAATAGGTTTACAGTGTGGCCTTAAAAACGTTTATTGTGGCAATGTATATGCAGATGAGGCAGAAAATACATATTGTGCGGCATGTAAACGAATGCTTATTGAAAGAAGCGGTTATGGAGTAATCAATATAAATATAAAAAATTCTAAATGTGAGTTTTGCCACCAGGATATTCCTGGAAGGTATGATAAATGATTAATTTGCGTGGCAGAGTATTGAATGGTAAGGATGGTATACTTGAAGTCGAACTGCAAGAGAGCAGTGAGGTCTGTAAGAATTGCCATGCGCACGGATTATGTGGAGTAGATTATAAAAAAAAACGTATTAGAGCAAAAAATGAATGCAATGCTCAAAAAAATAACATGGTTATTATTAAGCTTAATTCTAATAATCCTTTAAAATTAGCTTTTATATTTTATATAGCTCCCTTAATTATTTTTTTTATTTTATATTTTTTATTTGTTAATTTCAACACATGTCCTAAATATGCATTTATATATGCTTTAGCTGGTTTTATTGTTGTTTATGTGGGTATTTATTTTGCGAGTAAAAATAGACGAGTGTATGATAGATTTTTACCAGCTGCAATTGAAAAGCTGAAAAAATAAAATAGACTTTATAGTTCATATTGTTGAAGTTAATGACAAGCCATTGGCTCAGGTTGGTCGAAAAGACAATAAGAACTCAAGGTTGGAAACAGTTTGAAATTTGATTGCCAAAGAGGTATTATATAAGACATGATAGAGAACAATATTATAGACATAATTGGTAAAACGCCGCTAGTGAAGCTTAATAAGATTGCCAGAGGTTCTGGTGGTCAGATTTTAGCTAAGCTAGAATCTTTTAATCCTTTATCCAGCATTAAAGATAGAACTGCTCTTTATATGATTAGGGATGCTGAGGATAAGGGTATTTTAAAGAAGGGCAGTAGCATTGTTGAGCCTACGAGTGGTAACACTGGTATTGCTATAGCATATATATCAGTGCTCAAGGGATATAAAGCAGTTATTGTTATGCCTGAGTCAGCTTCTTTAGAAAGAAAAAAGATTATTAAGTTTTTGGGGGCAGAGTTAATTTTAACACCTTCAGAAAGTGGTATGCAAGGAGCAATTGATAAAGCTAAAACCTTACTTAATGAACGTTCTAATTCAATTATGCTTGATCAGTTCAATAATTTAGCAAATCCTAAAGCTCATTATGAAACTACGGGACCAGAAATCTGGTCTGCCGCCAAGGGTGAAATTGATTTTTTGATTGCCGGAGTTGGCACGGGAGGAACCATAACGGGCATAGGAACATTTTTGAAAGAAAAAAATTCTCAGATTAAAATTATTGCAGTTGAACCTGAAGAATCAGCAGTTTTATCAGGTAGAGATAAGGGTAATCATAAAATTCAAGGTATTGGAGCTGGTTTTGTCCCAGGTGTTTTGAATAAGGCTATCATTGATGAAATAATTACTGTAAGTAGTCTGCAGGCAAAAGAAACAACTTTGAAGTTAGCTCAAGAAGAAGGTATTTTAGCTGGTATTTCGTCTGGCGCAGCTTTAAAAGCAGCTTTTGAGATAGCTGCCAGAGATAATAATAGTAAAAAAAATATAGTTGTAATTTTTCCTGATGCCGGTGAGAGATATGTTGATGGATGGTTATTTGAAGATTGATGATTTATCTTGATAATAGAGTAATCTCAAAGTAAAATGTCTATATAGTTGCCTTTGTTAATTGAATTTCAATAAGCAACAGCGAGATACAATCCGCCTTCGCCAAGGCTACGGCGAGATTAAATTCCGGCAGATTACTTACATTCACTTATGTTCTGTAAGTAATGCCCTCATTAAAGGAGAGTAGTTATGCCCAAGACAATAAAAGAAATTAATGAGAAAATTAAAAAAGGTAAGGCAGTAGTTGTTGATGCCGAGGAAATCATTGATATAGTTGCAAAAAAAGGTTTAAAAAAAGCGGCCAAAGAAGTAGATGTGGTAACTACGGGAACATTTAGCCCAATGTGTTCTTCTGGGATTTATTTTAACTTTGGTCATAGTAAGCCTAGGATTAAAGCAGGTGGTGGTACAGCTTATCTAAATGATGTACCTGCTTATTGCGGTTTTGCGGCAGTTGATTTATATTTAGGAGCTACAGTTTTATCTGAAGATGATCCCAAAAATAAAGTCCATCCAGGTAAATTTATTTATGGAGGAGGCCATGTAATAGAAGACTTAGTGGCCAAAAAGGATATAAGATTAAATGTTTCTGGTTATGGGACTGATTGTTATCCGCGCAAGAAAGTAGAAACCCTTATTAACCTTAAGGATTTAAATGATGCAGTTTTATTTAATCCCAGGAATTGTTATCAAAATTATAATGTAGCAGTGAATCTTTCAGATGAGATGATTTATACTTATATGGGTGCTTTGAAACCCAGGTTGGGTAATGCTAATTATTGTAGTGCCGGTCAGTTGTCTCCGCTTATAAATGATCCTTATTACAAAACGATAGGTATAGGCAGTAGAATTTTCTTGGGCGGGGGAATAGGTTACGTTGCATGGGATGGAACTCAGCATAATCCACATGTAAAAAGGACTAAGGGTGGAGTGCCCAAAAGTGCTGCTGGAACTATTGCTGTAATCGGTGATTTGAAGGCAATGAAAGCTAAATATTTAAAAGGAGCTTCAATATTGGGATATGGGGTTAGTTTGACAGTGGGCATAGGTATTCCTATACCTATTTTAAATGAAGAAATATGTCGCTACACAGCTGTTCAGGATAGAGATATATATACCCAAGTGGTTGATTATGCTCCCAAGGAAAAGAGTAAGTTGAAAATTAAATTGCCGGAAGTTAATTATGAGCAACTTAAAAGTGGCCAACTTAAAATTGGCTCAAAGAGAATTCCCACAGCTAGTCTTTCTAGTTACGTTAAGGCTAAAGAAATAGCCCTAGAGTTAAAAAGTTGGATAAAAAAAGGCAAGTTTTATTTATCTGAGCCAGTGGAAAGTATTGCAACAGTTGGTTCGGATAAAAAAATAAACGAACTCAAAGAGAGAAAAAAATAAAAAGGAGTTTAAGGTGAGTGCTGATAAAGATTTTGTTATTAAAGTAAAAGAGATTTTAGAGGAAGTAAGACCGATGCTTTTGAGTCATGGTGGAGATCTTGATTTAGTTGAAGTTACCGAGGATAAAATAGTTAGAGTGCGCCTCAAGGGTGCTTGTGGAAGTTGCCCGATGTCTACTTTTACAATTAAGATGGGTGTTGAAAAAGCTCTAAAAGATAAATTGCCGGAAGTAAAAGCCGTAGAATCGGTTGTTTAGCAAGAAGACCACATGAAATGAAAAAGAAAGTTGTTATTGGATTAAGCGGCGGCGTAGATTCAGCTGTAGCCGCTTATTTATTAATAAAACAGGGTTATGATGTCATAGGTTTGTACATTGATATTAATCAGAAAGCTAATCAAAAAGACCGCAAGGTTGTTGCGGCTATAGCAAAAAAATTAAAAATTAAGTTAATCGTAAAAAAATCTAACCAGACATTTAAGAAAAATATTATTGATGAATATGTAAAGTGCTACGTAAATGCTCTGACTCCAAATCCCTGCATTAGATGTAATAGATTAATAAAATTTAAAGAGCTTTTTTATCAGCAAAAAAAAATCAAAGCTGATTTTGTGGCGACGGGCCATTATGCTAGGATTGCTTTTGATAAAACTAAGAAAGAGTTTTTTTTAAAAAAGGCGAAAGATAAAAGCAAAGATCAATCTTATTTCCTTTATACTTTAAAAAATAATGAATTACCAAATATTATTTTTCCCTTAGGAACGCTTACTAAAAAACAAGTCAAACTTATTGCTAATAAATGTGATTTAAGTAAGTATTCGAATAAGGAATCCCAAGAAGTTTGTTTTATTCCAGATAAAGATCACGAAGGTTTTTTAAAAAGGAATTACAATATAAAGCCAGTTAAAGGTGATATTGTAGATATTAAAAATAATAAAATCGGTAGCCATAAAGGTTTTATGTTGTATACAGTAGGGCAGAGAAAAGGTCTCGGAATAGCTTATAGAGAGCCTTTATATGTTATAAAAATAATTAATAAAAGTAATTGCATAGTTGCAGCACCTCAAAAATGGTTGTATAATAAAAAACTTAATATACATGATGTAATTTTTTCAACTGATAAGAGTATTAAGAAAAGCCTGAAGGCTAAAGTCAAAATAAGATATAGACACAAAGAATCAAGCGCTATTATAAATCATATATCAAAGAATAAGTGGCAGATAATTTTTTCAAGGGCCCAGAGGGCCATAACACCAGGACAGTCAGTTGTTTTTTATGATAAAGATAAAGTAATTGGGGGAGGAATAATTAAAGAGGTGTGTGATGAATAAAATGGATAAGGCAACTATTGTATCAGAAATCATTAAATTGAAAAAAGAGCTTAATGCAATAATTTTAGCTCATTATTATCAGCGGCCAGAGATACAGGATATAGCTGATATCTTAGGTGATTCATTAGCTTTAAGTCGTAAAGCTGCAGAAACAGAAGCAGATATCATTGTATTTTGCGGAGTGAATTTTATGGCAGAAACAGCTGCTATAATATCTCCCGAAAAGAAAGTTTTGATTCCTGAAAAAAATGCTGGCTGTTATTTAGCTGATACAATAACTGTGGATGAATTATTAGAACTTAAGGGTAAATACCCTCAAGCCGAAGTAATCTGCTATATCAACACGACTGCGGCTATAAAAGCTGAATCTGATATATGTTGCACATCGTCTAATTCTGTAAAAGTTGTTAATTCTATTAGTCCCGAAAAAGAGATAATATTTATTCCAGACAAAAATCTTTGTAGTTATACTTCAAAAGAAACCAATAGAAATCTTATATGTTTTCAGGGGTCTTGTAATACACATACTAATATTAAGACTGATGATCTTAAGCATATTTTAAGTGAGCATCCGCAAGCGAAGATCATGGCTCATCCAGAATGCAACCCTGATATTCTTGAAATGGCTGATTGTGTTAGTTCGACTGCGGGTATGCTAAAGTATGCTAAGGAATCTCCTGAAAATGTGTTTGTTGTAGCTACTGAAATCGGGATATTGCATCAGCTGAAAATTGATAATCCAAATAAGATTTTCTATCCTATTGAAAAAGCCATTTGTCCGACAATGAAATTAATTACATTAGAGAATCTATATGCGTGTCTAAAGGATCAAAAACATGAAGTTAAAGTTGATGAAAGCATAGCTCAAAAAGCACGCGGTGCTATAGAGAGAATGCTGGAAATATAACTATTAATAGTATAGGTAATTATAAAAGGTAGAGAGAATGGATAATAAATACGATGTTATTTGCATTGGAGCTGGCCCAGCAGGTTATTCAGCGGCTATAAGTCTTGCTAAGGAGCAAAAGAAAGTAGCTCTTATTGAAAAGAGTTCTAATCAAGCAGGTGGAACCTGTTTGAATGAAGGCTGCATACCTCTAAAAGCCTTAATAAAGATTTCTAAACTGCACCACGAAATAACTAAAAATGGTGCTGGTTATGGTCTTAATATATCAAGTGAAAAGCCTATTTTTAAAGATCTTATTGCTTATACAAAAAAGGTCAGTGACTCTTTAAGAAGAGGGCTTATGTTTTTATTTAAAAGCAATAATATTGATTTCATTGAAGGTGAAGCTGAGATAATAAGTGCTAAAGAGGTAATTATTAAAAAAGATGACAATCAACTTAAGCTTGAAGCTGAGCATATTGTATTAGCTATGGGTTCTATTGCTTCTGAGATACCAGGCTTTAAATATGATGGAAAACAAATTCTTTCTAGTAAGCAGGCCCTTGAATTAGATGAACTTCCTTCTAAAGTGGTCATTGTTGGCGGAGGAGCTATTGGTATTGAATTTGCCTGTATTTTTAGCAATCTTGGATCAGAGGTTAAAATTATTGAATTACGAGACCATATACTTCCCGAAGAGGATAAGGATGTAGCTTTGGGTTTAACGGCAATACTAAAGAAGCAAGGAATTAGTATCTTTACTAATGCGTCAGCTAGTATAAAGAATAAAACTTCTGTGGTTGAAGGTATTATTAAAAAACAGGATGGTGAAGCATCATTTGAAGCAGACATAGTTTTAGTTTCTGTGGGTAGATGTGCAAATATTGATTGTGAAACTCTTAACAAAATAGGCATAAAAACCCAAAAGGGTAAAGTTGTTATTAATGAGCAGATGCAGACAACGCTTAATAATGTCTATGCTATTGGAGATATTACTCATTACCCTATGTTGGCTCATAGTGCTTATAAACAAGCTGATGTTGCTGTGAATTCGATATTAAATAAAGAACTGAAAAACATTGATATAAACTTAATACCTAATGTAGTTTATTCAAATTATGAATTTGCTCGAGTAGGCATAAAAGAAGAAACAGCTAAAACTGAAAAAATTGATTATAAAATTAATAAATATTCAATGAGAGCTTGCGGCCGAGCGGTAGCTAGTAATTATCCAGAAGGTTTTATTAAGATCATATACGAGGCATCTAGTGAACGGATTCTCGGAGCTGCTATTCTTGCTCACGATGCTTCAGAGCTAATTCATCAACTTGTTATAGCTATAGATAAGAAATTAACCTTAAAAGATATAGCTGAACTCATTTATGCCCACCCTACATTTTCCGAAGCTATTCATGATGTTTGTCGAAGTTAACTTATTTATTTAAAGGAATAACAATGTTCAAAAAAGCCCTTTTGGTTGTTTTATGTTCAAAATGATTATTATTAGGGTGGAGTTTTAGGAGCAAAAGAAATGTCTGATGCAGGAATTAAAATCACAAAGAGGAAGAGATAGTTATTTAGATGCAAAACAATGATATTGCTTACATATTTGAGGAGATGGCTGATATGCTCGAAATTTTAGGGGATGACTTCTATAAAGTAAGAGCCTATCGTAAAGCTGCTCTAAGCATAAAAGAACAAGCTCAGCCATTAGAGAATATATATAATGGCAAAGCGGACATTTTTAAGGATATTCCCGGAGTTGGTGAGCAAATCGCTAGAAAGATTGAAGAAATAGTGACTACGGGTAAACTTAAGAGACATGATAATTTATTAGAAAAAGTAACACCAGAAATTTTAGAGATGCTAAAAATTACCGGAGTTGGCCCCAAGCATGTCAAAATTATCAAGGAGAAACTAAAAGTAAAAAATATTAATGACTTAAAAATTGCGTGTCTTAGTGATAAGGTTATGAATTTAGAAGGCTTTGGTGAAAAAAGTCAGAATAATATACTTGCATCTATTAAAGAATATAAAAAACTTGATAAAAGATTGAATTTAAAAGATGCTGATGATTTAGCTAAAAGTATTATTGATTATCTCAGAAACTCTAAAATTAAAATTGATTACCTGGAAGTTGCTGGCAGTTTAAGGAGAGGACAGGAGACTATTGGTGATATAGATATATTAGTTTCTTCGAAGGAGGTGGATGAGTTAAAGAATTATTTTTTAAGATTCAAACATTTCAAAACGGTTATAGCTAGTGGACCGACAAAAATTAGTGTAATAACTGAAAATGATATTCAAATTGACTTGAGGCTAGTAGATGATAGTAGTTTTGCTTCAGCCTGGATTTATTTTACTGGATCACAAAATCACAATGTTCATTTAAGAAAAATAGCTAAATTTAAAAAACTAAAATTAAATGAGTATGGCATATTTAAGAATGATATAGCGATAGCTACAAAAAGCGAAAAGGATGTATATAAGATTCTAGATTTAACCTATATTCCTCCTGAACTAAGAGAAGATTCTGGTGAAATTGAAGCATCTGAGATAGGTAAGTTGCCTAATTTAATTGAATATAAGGATTTAAAAGGGGATTTGCATATACATACAAAAGCCAGTGATGGGCGAAGTTCAATTATTGAGATGGTGGAGGCTGCACGAGAAGCTAATCTTGAGTATATTGCCATAACAGAGCATTCCAAGGCTGTTAAGGTTGCTAATGGGCTTAATGAAAAACAACTTTGGAATCACCTAAAAAAAATTGATCAGGTTCAGAAAAAAGTAAAGGGCTTGAGAATACTAAAGGGCGTTGAAGTTGACATTGAAAAAGATGGCATATTGGATTTAGATGACTTTATTCTCAAGGAACTTGATATTGTGATTGCTGCAATTCATTTTAGATATGATTTGAGCAAGCAGGAAATGACACAGCGCATTCTAAGGGCAATGGACAACAAATATGTGAATATAATTGCTCATCCAACAGGTCGATTAATTGCTCAAAGAAATCCTTATGAGTTGGATTTCGAAATTATTTTTAATGAAACTCGCAAAAGAAATGTGGCTATGGAATTAAATTCAGCTTACGATAAACTTGATTTAAATGATATCAATTGCCGCATGGCAAAAAATGCTAATATAAAGATTGTAATTAATAGTGATTCACATTCAAGGGAGGGTTTGAAGAGTTTGAAATATGGTATAATAACAGCCAGGCGTGGTTGGCTGGAAGCAGAAGATGTTTTAAATACTCTCAAAGTCGAGAGCTTCCTTAAAAGCATTAAAAGGAGATAGGTTGTAGTGGATAAGCAGCATGCAAAAGATAAAATAAAGAAATTAAGCGATAAGCTTAATAAATATAGCCATCTTTATTATGTTAAGAATGAGCCTGCTATAGCTGATTCTGAATTTGATAAGCTTATTCTGGAATTGAAAAAGCTTGAAAATCAATATCCGGAGTTTATTACTAAAGATTCTCCAACTCAAAGAATAGGGGCTAAAATTCAGAGTAGATTTAATAAGGTCAGGCATGCAAAGAAAATGTTAAGTTTGCAAGCTGCTCATAATAGAGAAGATACTCTAGCATTTGATAAAAGAAACCGAGAAAAGCTGCAGGTAACAGAGCTTGAGTATGCTGCAGAGCCAAAATTAGATGGTCTATCTATAGAATTGCGTTATGAAGATGGTATTTTTATTCAAGGTTCAACTCGCGGTGATGGCTCAATGGGTGAAGACATAACTACAAATTTAAAAACTGTCCGCAGCATTCCTCTTGAATTAAACAAAAAAGAAATTAAGCATTTAGTTGTAAAGGGTGAGGTGGTCATGTTTATTAAGGATTTTAATCATCTTAATAAAGAGAATACAGTATCTAATTTGCAGACTTTTGCTAATCCTAGAAATGCAGCAGCAGGTTCTCTAAGGCAGCTTGATGCATCAGTAACAGCTAGTCGAAAGTTACAGTCTTTCATCTATGAAGTCATTGAAGTTTCAGATAAAAAGCCTAAGACTCAAAAGGATGTTTTGGATTTCTTAAAAGAGTGTGGCTTTAAGGTTAATTCTGAGACTAAGCTATTGAATAACATAGATAAAGCCATAGAGTATCACGATATCATGGAAAAAAAGAGAGATAAAATAGATTATGAGATTGACGGAGTTGTAATTAAAGTGAATAATCTAGAATACCACGATGTTATGGGACAAAGAAGCACTAGCCCTAGATGGGCCGTGGCCTATAAATTTGAACCCCGAAAAGAAATGACTGTCATTGAGGATATAGTTACTCAGGTGGGACGAATGGGAACCTTAACACCTGTAGCACTATTAAAGCCAGTTGAAGTTGGTGGAGTTACTGTTAGTAGGGCAACTTTACATAATATGGATGAAATTAAGAGAAAAGATATCAAGATTCATGATAAGGTAAAAATCCAGAGAGCAGGGGATGTTATACCTCAAGTTGTTAGTGTAGATAAGCAAGCTAGATCAGGTAAGGAAAAAGATTTCATTATGCCTAAAAAGTGTCCTGCTTGTAATTCTCTGGTAGTTCATGAAGATGTATATTATTTTTGTACTGGAGGTATAGCTTGTCGGGCTCAAATAAAAGAAGGAATTAAGCACTTTGCTTCCAAGGATGCCTTGGATATTGCTGGTTTGTCTGATAAAACAGTTGAATTGTTTTATGAGAAAGGGCTAGTAAAAAGTATTCCGGAAATATTTAATCTTACTAAGGATGATTTACTAAAATTACCCGGTTGGAAAGAAAAATCATCTAATAATTTAATAAATGCTATTAAAGAAAGTAAGAAGACAAATTTATCACGCTTTATATTCAGTTTAGGGATTAGGCATGTGGGTAAGCATTTAGCTGAAATTTTAGCCGGTGAGTATAAAAATATAGATATATTGAAGAAAGCAACTAAAGAGGAGCTGATTAATATAAATGAAGTTGGCCCTAAGGTGGCGGAGAGTATTCATGATTTTTTTAAAAGTAAAAATAGCCTCCATATGCTTGAAGATTTATTCAAAGCGGGAATTATAATGAAAAACGAAGCTAAAGCTGGTCCTCTTCAAGGCTTAACGTTCCTTTTTACGGGTACGCTTTTAAGGTATTCAAGGTCAGAAGCGCAACGTAAAGTAAAGGACTTAGGTGGTAAAGTCACTGATTCAATTAGTGATAAGGTTAATTATCTGGTTGCTGGAGAGAATCCAGGCTCGAAACTCAATAAAGCTAAAAAAAAATCCTCCATAAAAATTATCAACGAAGCTCAATTCTCATCCCTTTTATAATATAATTTTTTATAAATTGTTGACATGTAAACATATATGTGTTAGAGTAATCTACTTTGTCGCGTCTAAATTATTTTGAACGTATTTATAGTAAAAAAAGGAAAATATGAAAATATTAGTAACTTCACATACAGGAATTGGTGGTATAGCACGTACTTCTAAGCAGATACGTGAACAAATTCTCTCTAATCATAAAAATGATGAGATAGTTATCATTAATGAGAATAGAGAGGATAAGCGTGAGTACAAAAAGCGCCATCGCAATACCTCTGTGTATTCATTTCCAACTCCAGAAGGTTTGCATGCTTTTAGATCATATACAAGATTTAAAAAACACTATAAACCCGTTATAGACAAGATGGCAGATATTATTAGATCAGAAAAACCAGATATCATCTTGATTGTAGGAACTTTTTATTTTCCTTGGTTTCTTTTAAAAGCAGCTCAGAAAACTAAAAGTCCTTTTATAATTCGCTATAGTGGTATCATTGAAATGGAAGAAACAAAGAAGATATGGTTGCGCATGGGTAAGGACTTTGTTAATCCAAAGTACAATTATGTGTTTCCTTCTAATCACAGTAAGAAAACTGTAGAGAGTATTCATAATATTCAATTGCCTCATTCTTGGGTAATTCATAATGGGTTGCCGGATGAGTTTTTCGATGTCAAAGATTCAAAACTTAAAAGTAAAAAGTTTAAAATAGGGTATGTAGGCAGGCACTATGGAGTTAAGAACCCTGAGTTTTGTCTTAAGTTAGCAGAATTATTAAAAGATAGGCCGGAATATAAAATTGAAATGGTCTCAACTTACAAGGTTAAATGTCATAAAAAGGGAAGAATAATGCATGAGGAAGCTAATAAGTTTATTGATGCGGGCATTAAATTAACTTCTCCCATGAATATTAACCGTCTTGCCAAATTTTATAAGGACCAGGATGTAATTATTAGCCCTTCACACTTTGAGACTTATGGTTATGTGCCTTTGGAAGCAATGGCCACAGGTACTCCAGCATTAATAAATAAAACATTAGGCGTTAAAGAAGTTTTTAAGAAGTTAGGCCTGGATGATTATATAGTAGATTTCAAAAATCCAGATAGTATTATAAAGAAAATTGATTTTATTAGAAAAAATAGAGTGGTAATTGATGGTGAAGCTTCCAGACGTCTTCGCAAGGAATACTCTTTCTCAAAAACAATGGCTCAGTTTTTCAATACCTTTGAAAAGGTTTTACGTCGCAGAACTTAAGTTATCCTTCCAGATAAATATTTCTTAAATAAGATTATTTTTGTTGAATTAATGAGAATTTACGGTGCAGATATATAGTTAAGTAGCCTATAGCTATAAGAGACATGCCGACTATCATTAAACTCAATGACCAGCCAACGCTATCCGCAAAATACTCAAACGTTATTTTACAGATATAAGCGAAAAGATAAATAGCTGAGAAGGTCAAAAAGACGCGCGTTTTAAGGTATATTCCTAAAAAGATTAAACCAAAAATAAGGCCTGGGTAAATAACTTCCCAGATAATTTTCTGATTCGGTTCGTAACCGCCTAGGGCGAAAGTAGTTGATAATAGCGCTATGACACCAACAGAGTAAAGAAGGCGTGAATAGACTATCTCATTTTTTTCTGAGAAGAAATATCCAATTAATAGATAACTAATACCTGCAAAAAGTACACGATAATTATTGAAAGTATACCCGCTGAAGTAGGGATTAAACTTTACTAAATAACTACTTAGAGCAAAGAAGAACCAGGTTCCGAAGATAATATTAAAGATATTAAAGATATGTTTTTTAAATACAATGAAAGATAGTAAGAAGTAAGCAAGTAAAATGCCTGATATTAAGGTTTGAACTTGATAGGTTCCAATATCAAAGCCTGCTAAATCAAACACAACATGCAGGCCAACAGGCATCAACAACATAGAGATAAGATAAAATGATTGCCCAATAAGCTCTATCTTTTTATAATGGCTTAAGATTACTCCAGTTAAATAGCACGCTACGGCAGTGCCTAAAGTCAGTAATATTTTAGAAATACTATTTAATTCTGTCCATTTCTGACCCGCAAATGTCCCAATACCTATAAATATAATGGCTGCTCCAATAAAATATAGGGTTTTTGATATATCCCAGGTAGCAGCATCAGATTTATTTGTTGCCTTACCGTCATTATAGGCTTTTTGAAGTTCATGCTTAGTTATAAGATTCTCTGAAGCGGCTTCTTTGATGGCCTCAAGTATTTGATTTTTATCTAGCATTATTCTATAACCCACCCAATAAAGTTAAAATTACGCCAATAGTAATTAGCTTCTCTTTCTATGTTAAGTTTTTTGCTTATATGATGGCCCTTGAGATAAACAGTTCCATAATTGCGCCCGCCCCCAAAGAAGGGATCGCAGTCATCATGGCCATAGGTTATTTCAAAGCCATCAGGCGAAGTATTGCTTGAGTCTAATGTATATTTTTGAACTTGTTCTAAGGACAGCTCTTTTACTTCATTAGTATTAATATCATAGATAAATAATTTTGGAGTGGATAAATTACCCTTAAAATCTTCATAAGGTGGAGATGATTCTTCCTGAACTATCTTGCCATTATCTACATAAAAATGGTGTGAGGCATAATTTTGATGCCAAGTAGTATAAATAAAGTTATGTGTAGGTTCTGGCGCAAACAGAGTAGGAAGGTAAATACTAAGTGCAACTATAATAATCATTAAGATGGGTAAACAGAGACCAATAATAAGAGGAATATTTTCCTTTTTCATCGTAAGTTAAGTTTACCCTATTGTGTATGCAAATGTCAAGGGAGAGCTTGGCTTTCTTTACTTTATATGGCATATGTGTTATATTTATATGTAATGATTAAACACGTGTTTTGAGAGGTTTAAATAATTGTTGCTCTTAAGTGAGTAAGCCATATTGAGGAGATGAGTATGAAAAAATTGCTTCTTTTTATTATTGTAGTAATGGGATTTAGTTTATTAGTTAGTGGTATTTCTATAGCTGAGAGTGAGCTTGATTCACCATCGCAACTTGATGAAAAAATTGATGAACTAATAAAAATTTTAAAATTCGGGGAGGATGTATCTGTTTATGAGCCAAGCAAGCAAGATGCAGTTATAGCTCTTGGTCTTATGAAAGATCCTCGTTGTCTAGATGTTTTAATAGAATATTTAGAAAATATTAGTTTAGATTCTCTGCGTATCCAAATAATTACAAGTCTAGGATGGATAGGTGATAAAAAAGCTTTACCTGTTTTAATAGATATTCTTGAAAATGATGATTATGCTCATGCTCGTTGTACGGCCGCCTTAGCTTTGGGAGATATTGGTGGCGGGCAAGTAGTTATTGATGCCTTAGAAAAAGCCTATAATAATGATAATGATTCATATGTTAGGATGTATGCGGGTATGAGTTTAGAGAAGATAACTGGAAAATCATATGAAATAGAAACAAGTGAAATTGTAGATAAGATTCTTGAGCAGTAATTATTTTAAATAACAAAGAGGTTGCAATGAATAAAGCATATATTAGTAGCACGCTGTTAATGCTAAGTATTTTATTTTTCCCTCTTTTGGCAGCGCTTGTCTTTAGGAGCAAGGCGAATAAATTAAGAGAGCAAAAGCCTGTTTTGTTTATTGTTTCTATTTTGCTTATACTATTTTCGCCTATTATAATAATAATGATACAGATTTCTTGGTCTCATTTGCCGATTATTCCCACTTTTTTATATGTATTAGTTACTTTCATGGCTTTAATTATAGTCTTTTTTATCTTAAAAGATCAGTATACACAAATGGAACAAATGACTAGTAAGAATAAAGAATTAAATAAAATAAGTTCGATATATACAACAGGGTTAATTTTAACATTGGTATTCCATCTTTTCGAAGGAGAAAGCGTTATAAAAGTTTACTTAGCAACAGTGCTTATATTGATTTATTGGATATATGCGATATTTACAATTATAATTGTGGCAAAAAAAATAAAGATAACCCAAGGAGCAACACGTGACTAAAAAATTAGAGTTTAAGGATAGAGATGAAAGAAAAAAGTGTTGGATATATGCTGTAGTATTTAGTACTATCTTTACTTTCATTATACTTTCTATATGGTTAGTATATAAGCAGAGTTATGACTTTCTTTCTCTTTCAATAGTTTTTTTAATTTTTCTCAGACAGTTTTATAAAATAAATAAATTTTTTATCATATCTAAATACTTAATCAGAGCTAAAGTTAAAAGCTTGATTTATTCAATTTTATTTCTTATTCCATTAAGTTTGATTATTGTGACATTAGGAAAAAAGAGTTATCCCTTTTTTTTTAATCCTTCTACTTGTTTAATTTCTATTATCGGGATTTTAATTCTTTTTTTAGTCAATGTAGTTCGTTTTTTCACTGATTATTTGCAGTTGGATTTTTTTAACAAAAGATTAACTTTTTTATATTGGTTTTATGCTGCTGTGTTTTCTATTATTGTCGGATTTTTTCTTAACTTTGCATTTACTATACTTGAATTTACCATTATATCTCCTTTAATTATTGGTATTTTGTGTATAGGTTTATTTTTGAATCTCGTAGTTAAGTTTAATATTAACAAAAAGAAACAAGTTAGAGCTTTAGGATTTAATTTACTGATTTTATTAATATCTTTTGTGTTGGGCGGAATTATTTATCTTTGGATAGTAAATAAGTGGTAGCATTACAAAATAGAAAGTTGATATAAAGATGAAATTAAAAAAAATTATTTTTATTTTGATGATGACATTTCTCTCTCTATTTTATTTTCTTAATAGTACAGTTGCTAATAGCCAGGATTTAGCTCCTTATCAGCTGTATTATATAGAAGGAGCGCGACATTGGGTTAATTTTATTGAGAGTGAAGATAATGCAGAACTTGGCCAGGCTATTACTGAATTCCAAAAGGCTATAGAAGAAAATTCTAATTTTGCTGACGCTTACTTTCAGTTAGGTGCGATTTATAATATCCAAGGTAAGAGTCAAGAGGCTGGACAGCTTATGGATAGAGGTAAAAAGTAATGAAGTTTAAATTAACCGAAAAAATTATTTGTATGAGGGTATTGTTTGTAGTATGATGATATTAATAAAGAGTAATTTTATTATACTAACTTAACTCTATTAAAAAGGGCCGTAAAAATGTTAAGAAAACTTTTTTTATTTTCAATAGTATACGTTTTAATGTTTAGTTTTACATCATCAGCAATTTGTCAAGAAGAAGATAGTATTCCAAGAGCTCTTATTGAAGCACAGATACTATTATATGAAGGAGAGCAAAAGCAAGACCCCGCCCTTTGTGAAGAAGCCGTAGAAAAGTTACAAGAACTTATTAAAGAAAATCCTAACTGCTTTGAAGCGTACATAACTTTAGCTGAAGCATATGAGAAGCAAAATAAAATAGATTTAGCAGGATCTACCCATGAAAAACTATTAAACCTTAATCCGCAGGATTCTATGATTTACTTAAGAGTGATTAATTTTTACCTTATGCATAATATGTTTAATGAAGCGGAACCTTTAGCAGAAAAATGCATATCAAAATTTCCAGAAAATAGTTTAATTTTTAAAAAATCATTATTAACTGCGTATATGGGGCAAGGTAAAATAGATAAAGCAAGAAAATTTATAAATTCTGATGAAGATTTAAAAAGTGATAAAAGTACAGCCGTTGTTAAAAAAGCATTAAATTTTACATCAGATCCTCAAATAACTAGAATAAAATTATCCATTTTAGATAAAGTTAATTTTATTGGTGAAAAGGTAAAAAATAATTCTGAAAAATATTCATGTCTTCTTGATAAAACGGAAACTATATTTGATGGTATTAACATAGATGAAGAAAATTTGCAAAGTTTAAAGAAAATTGATGATGGTTTACAAAAAATCATAGACGATATCAAATGAAACCAATTAAAATTCGCAGTTTAATTATTAATTTTTTTAATAGGAATAGATTCTTAAAATACTCAACTATTATTGTTGCGTTGAGTACAATTTTGTTTTTGTTAGAAATAATCATTGTAAAAGTTTATGGAAAACAAAATATTAATTTAGGAACCTCAATTTGTAATAATGAAAATATAAATGTAGCGAGCTTTATTTTTTATTTTATTATTATAATACAAGCGTCATTTCTTTCCAGATGGACAAAAAAAAATTATCTAAGTGCAACTTTCAGTATTAAAGATTATTTAAAAACATTTATCTCAAAACAGATATGTCTGTTTATATTTATTTTAATTAGTTATTTTGCTGCTAGCGCTTTTTTCTTATCGGGTGAATACTTTGTGTCTTGCAAAATCAATATTGATTTAATTAGGTCTTTTGTTTTTTTGCTTTTTAATATGTTGTATATAGGCACAATTAGTTTATTCTTTTTTGAATTATTAAACGACAATTTTGGTGCGCTTTTTTCTGTAGCAACAGCAATAATACTTTATAAATCTAAAATATTAAACACAGAAATTATTAGTGCTAGTTGTACATTTCTTGAAAAAGCAATATATATAAAATGCCTTTTCCAAAATATAGTTCAATTGTTAATTTTGTTAATACTAATTTTTTCAATCATAATAATCAAGTTTAACTATCAGGTTAAAAAGAATTCAGTTAAGGGTATTTAATTTATCTAAATGCAATACAAAAAAATGGGCAAGAAATATTTTATACAAATAGTTGGTATTATATTGATACTTATGCACTTACTAAGTATTACTGATAGTCATGCGTGTATAAAAAGTAAAATATCAAGTTTAGCTGCTCAAAAAGATTCGCTGTATGTTCAATGGCTAGGTTTATATACAGAATTTGGTCAGCATGTTGTTAGCTACCCAATAAACGAAATTATGATAGGCCAGTGTAAAGCTTTAATATTCTCCTATGAGCACTCGTTAGAATTATACGAAAGACTTGGTATGGAGGATAGCAAGATAGCTAAATGGTTGAGAAATCAGCTAAAAATACAGAGGGAGTTTTTAAAAACCTTACAAGAATATGAAGAATACCTAGAGCAAGAAATGAGTAGAATATCAAAAGAGATGGCCGCTCTCACAGCTGAGATAATTAAAGTAAACTACGAAATAGATGAATTATATCGCGAACTGGACATACTCAACCAACAAATCTTCAATCTCAAACAAGAAATCTCCTCCCTAGAATCCCAGATATCTGATTTAAAGGAAGAGGTTAAAAAAGAGAAGGATGAACAGGGCGGGAGCCCCGGGTCTGAAGCCAGTAATAAAATAGCTGAATTAGAAGCAAAATTAGAAAAGAAAGAAGCGGAATTAGAAGCTGCCGATGCAGAACACGGCTGTTAATTGCTTAATTCTTTACACTCCTTAATTCTTTTTTGCGCATGAAGAATTGAAACACTCTCCGGATAAATATCTAAAAGCAGGTTGTATTTATCTATAGCTTTATCATATTGTCCGTCTAGGTAATAAGTTTCTG
>Ga0207996_1000809_pt1 | contig 25201 bp, 21 predicted proteins | sample AntAceMetag02UKG_FD_184773 | JGI IMG/M metagenome (GOLD analysis project Ga0207996, IMG submission 184773) | Saline lake microbial communities from Ace Lake, Antarctica - Antarctic Ace Lake Metagenome 02UKG (SPAdes) (version 2) | ecosystem: Environmental > Aquatic > Non-marine Saline and...
GTGGATAAGTTGAACAACAGACCAAGAAAATGTCTTAACTTCAAAACGCCCTATGAAGCGTTTGAAAGCTTAACAGGCGTTAATGTCCAAAAAATAATGGGCTATGCACTTATCACTTGAATTCAGGTAATGCGAACAGGGATCATGTTGCAATTATAGCCAGCACCTGCTGTGATTCTAAAGCATGCCTCGAAAGAGGCGGCTTCAGGTCACCTGGTTTTTTAATGGCCTCTGTACAAAACAATATTATTCGTCAGGGTAACTCAACAATTTCCGTTGAGATTCTAACTGATTCCTTCCATTCAGCCGCTATCAAGAGGCCTTCCAAGCACAACTCATTATGACCAAACCAAGATTAACTCTCAAGTTCATCGTACTTGTGCCATTGTTGACGGTTATCGTTCTGGTAGCAGGAATGAGCAGCTATATTTCATTAAGCTTCGGGCAACAGGATGCTGCTGAAGAGTCCAGATATCAACAAGAGTTAAGTGATTCTAAAGCGCAACAGGTATCTCCTCGTATAAAAAAGGTACTTGTGCTGCATACTTTAAAAGCCAAGAGACCCTGGAATGTGTTGTTCAACCGTTACTTTACTGAAGCGTTGCAAGCAAATGATTTATCTCTAGCGAATATTGAGATTGAGCACCTGGATTTGCTGCAGTTTAAAGATCCGAACTATCAGGACATTGTCAAGAAGGAACTCAAACATAAATATTCAAGCTCGCCCCCTGATATCATCATCATAACCTTTGCCTCGACAATCAAATTTATCCTTGAGAATGATTTATTCCCTGATATTCCTAAAATATTTGTCCTCCCTACTCCCTCAGGTCTGGATGATGTCCCTCATTCGGTGGTACTGCCATTCGCATTTGAATTTAAAAACAATATAGAGCACGCCCTTACTTTATTGCCTGACACAAAAGATATCTATGTGGTGGCGGGAAATGGCCTGATGGACAGACGACTCGAATCCATGTTTCGCGATGAAACCAAAGATTTTAGAGATCGTGTTTCTTTTCATTATCTGGACGATCTCAATGTTGAGGAACTATTAAGGCGTCTTGAACAACTTCCTGATGACTCATTTGTCTATTATCTGACGTATTCACTGGATTTTCAGGGGAAAGCGGTTATCACTCGCGATTTCAGTAAATCGATCGGACAACGTTCCAATCGTCCAGTGTTTTCCTGGCTGGATCTGCATGCCCTGGATATCGGAATTTTAGGAGGACGGGTGACAACGACCAGAGCTTCAGCCACTATGTCTCTTGATATTGTTCAGAGAGTTTTCCAAGGAGAGTCAATTGATACAATAAAACCTCATATTCCTTATGTAGAATATATCTATCAATGGAGCGAGTTGAAAAAATGGGGTGTTGATCCGGGCAAGCTCCCCCCAGACAGTATAATTCAGAATAGACCGGATAATTATTTTGAAATTTTTAAATGGCAAATCATAGGCTGGATTTTCCTACTGGTCGCCGAATCATTATTAGTATTTTTTCTCTTGATCAATATTAGAAAACGAAAAACAGCTGAGCACAGACTGAAAGGTAATCAGGTTGTGCTAGAAACAAAATTTATCGAGCAGAAAAAGAATAAAAATGAACTGCAACAAAGTGAGGAACGCTACAAACTTGCCGTTGCCGGTTCCGCTGCTGGAATCTGGGACTGGGATATCAACTCCGGCAAGGTGTATTATTCCAGCCGTTTCAAGCAACTTCTTGGCTACGGAGCCGAAGAACCTTGGGAATCAACGGATGACTTCTTTAACAGGTTGCACCCCGATGATGTGCAAACAGTTCGGGCGGCCAACGAAGAACATCTAGAGGATGGTGCTCTCTATCGCATAGATTTTCGCCTTCAAAGCAAATCAGGAGAGTACCTGTGGTTTTATGCCCGCGGTCAGGCCCTATGGGACGAATCCGGTAAGGCCGTACGAATGTCGGGATCCATAACCGACATCACAGATCGCAAGTCAGTTACGGAAGAGCTTCGGAAGAGTGAACTGCGCTTTCGGAGCCTGATGGAACAGTCTCCGCTGGCCATGGAGCTGCTGACGCAGGAAGGGAAGATAGTGCAGGTGAATTCCGCCTGGAGAATACTCTGGGGAGTTAACGAGAAAGAGGCCGCAGAGGTGATGGAAAAATACAACATGCTTGATGATGATCAGAACAAAGATCTCGGAGTGGACGAGCTGATAATGAAAGGATTCGCCGGCGAGAATATGGTCCTGCCCCCCGTTGAATACAACGCGCAGCAGACAGCTGACGAATTCAACATTGAAGGCCTGAATGCGAAACGAGCCTGGATACAATGCCACCTGAATCCCATCAGGAATGAGAAACATGAAATCGAGTTCATCGTGAATACCTATGTGGACGTCTCTACTCTCAAGAAGAAAGAAGAGGAGGCGAACAGACAGCAGGAAATAATGGCCCGGATTGGTCGTACAACAAGAATGGGACAATTAACCGGATCGATAGCTCATGAAATCAATCAACCTCTTACCGGTATTCTCAGTAATGCCCAGGCTGGTGAGATCATGATCCAAAATGGCGAGTATGATAACAATGAACTGGCAGATATCTTAACCGATATAGTTGCAGATACAAAACGCGCCGGGGAAGTGCTACACAATCTCAGGGAATTGTACCGGGAACAACAGGGTAAGCATAAGCCCATCGACCTCAACACTATTGTTGACGAAACAATCAAGTTGATCAATAGCGAATTCGTCAAAGAGAATGTACAAGTTACAGTAAAGAAAGACTCATCTATTCCCATACTGCAAGGGAATAAGATCCAGATCCAGCAGGTCCTGGTCAACCTCATCATGAATGGTAATCAGGCCATGGATTGCATTCCTCGGGTTAAACGTCGACTCAATATCGTGACAGCATTCGACGAAAATAAAGCCAAGGCATGGGTCGAGGACAGTGGCCCAGGTATCGATCCCGATAAAATCGATGACATCTTCGAACCCCTTGTGACCTGGAAGTCCGGTGGTACAGGTATGGGATTGGCAATCAGCAATTCGATTATAGAAGCCCACGGCGGAAAAATGTGGGCGGAGAATATCTCTACAGGTGGTGCCCGCGTAGGAATTTCACTCCCAGTTTGGAAAGAACAGGAGAAAGCATGATGCAGCCAACAATTTTTGTTATCGACGATGATCCGTCTGTCAGCAAAGGAATTTCACGTCTTGTGCGTATAGCAGGTTTTAATGTCGAAACGTTTACTTCTGCCCGAGACTTTCTGGACTCTGGAAAAACTGACGGTCTGGGCTGTATTATACTGGACGTCAGAATGCCGGATATGACCGGTCCAGAGCTCCAGGAAAAATTGAGCAAGACCGAAGACAGTATGCCGATCATTTTTCTTTCTGGACATGGAGATGTCCCGACTACGGCCCAGGCCATGAAAAAAGGCGCAGTGGATTTTTTGACCAAACCCGTTGACCGTGACGACCTGCTGGAGGCCATCCGTCTGTCGCTGGACAGAGCCTCAAAGAAATGCGCTGAACGGATCGAGAATAATTCCCTTCGTGAGTATTTCAAGAGGCTTACTCCGCGTGAGCATGAAATAATGACCTATGTGATCACGGGAATGCTGAACAAACAGATCGCATTTGAACTGAATATTTCCGAGGAAACGGTCAAGGTCCACCGAGGTCGTGTTATGCATAAACTGGAAATCGTTTCTGTTGCTGAACTCGTCCGCCTATGCGAAAGAGGTGGTATATCACCCGCCACTAACCGAACGTAACTTTTTTACTGGCCATTGTAGCTGGCCGCTTCTTTTTATCCCTACCCACCACATACCACTAAGGTGTAATTGCGACCTCTCTCTGTCTGCGATAATAATTGTATTATTAAGGAGTACAATTATATGCCAGATCCTAAGTGTGTTTTTCTTATAGATAATGATTCTTCAGCCAGGAGTGGCCTTGCGCGTCTTTTGCGTAAAGCAGGCCATGATGTCCGGGACTTTGCATCAGTAAATGATTTTTTTGTCGACGCCGCATCAGGTTTAACAGGATGCTTGGTATTGGACATAAGAATGCCGGGGATGTTGACTGACGAAATAAAGAAAGAACTCAACACACGCCGCATTTGTATGCCAATTATTGTTGTTACAGGTGATGACGATCCCGAAACAAGGGATAAGGCAAAAATCCTGAAGGCAACAGGTTTCTTTCGTAAACCTGTTGACGGCCCGGCACTACTCGATGCGATTAACTGGGCGTTACAAATGGACAAGCCAGCCAATAAACACAAGGAAGTACACAGCAATAAAAGCAAAGCGTCAAATGTGAGAAGTTAATTAACAATGAGAACTATCACAAAAACGCAGTTCTAGAAAAAAGGAGGAGTCCATGAAGCACCAAAAAAATCAAATTACGAAATCAGGAAGTCTACCAATCCCAAGGGGACCGAGTCAATCAACCGGTGAAAAAGGCTCAATGACAATTAGAATGGTATGTTTTTCCTGTGTTTTCCTGTTGCTTAGTACCATTGCCATACCTGGCGCCTTCGCAGAAAAAGTGGAGACGGCAGCAGACGTTACAGCTAAATTTGAAAAGGACAAGACGGGCACGAACCCCATGAACTTCACCTTCGATGCGAGGCTGTATAACGAGTATCGGTGGCTCAACACGGCCGGAAGCGGTGGGCAGAACCTCACGACCTTCCAGTTCAGTGCGCCCTTTGCCAGCAAAAAGTGGCAGGTCCGCGCCAAGGTCCGTGCAGTTGACCTCAAGGCCGATTTCAACGACGACGGTACCAACGATGTGAATGAATTCGGATTCGGCGACATTGACCTCCGTTTCCTGACCGTTCCCATTATGAACCTCGAGAAGAAATTCGCCATGGCAGTGGGTGTCGAGTTCTTTCTCAACACCGCGTCGGAAGATGCGCTGGGTGCGGGAGCGACGTCGGTGGCGCCTATGATATTCCTCGGCTTCTTCAACCCGATTGGTCCGGGGAGCATTCTTGTTCCAGGATATCAGCACACGTTAAGCATCGATGAAGACGACGGACGCAGCAAGGTCAACTCAGGGTTGATTGACCTGTTCCTCGTTCAAACATTCAAAGAAAATAAGTACTGGGCCTATGTCGATCCCCAGGTCGTCCTCGACTACGAGAATGATGAATACTTCATGCTTCTCGAACTTCAGGGTGGAATGATGGTCGGTCCAAAAGGTCACAGCGCCTATATTATGCCTTCATTTGGTATCGGCGGAGATCGCCCCTACGATTTCTCCATAGAAGTTGGCTATAAAATAATCTGGTAAATGGCCGGGTAGCTATCTTGCTTTAGAAACGAAATGGAGAACAAAATGAAATACAGATCAATAATGCTGTTGCTGTCGTTGCTCGCACCACTGCAACTACATGCTCAGACTAACGAAATTCCAAATGTCGTGATGATGGTGGCGGATAATGTCGGTTACGGCGACATCGGTGGTGCCTTTCAGGGCGGCGAGATAAGGGGCATGCCTACTCCCCGCATCGACCAATTGGCCAGTGAAGGGATGGTTCTCACCCAGTTTATTACTGAACCCGGCTGCACTCCTTCCCGCGCCGGATTGAATACCGGACGCTACGCGCACCGCAGCGGCTTGGGATCAATCATTGTAAAGGGTACGCCCAATACATTGGCCGACGAAGAGATTACCATTGCCGAGCTGTTTAAAAGTCGTGGCTATAAGACGGCCATGACGGGGAAATGGCACCTCGGCTCGGAAGAGCAGAGCTGGCCGACCAGTCAGGGATTCGATGAGTACAGGGTCGGTGTAAGGGAAACGTCAGACAGCGCCCTGTACCGGGGGTACATGGAAAGAGCCGGAATTCCGGCCGCTGTCATCGATGCTGCTGTGCCCCAAATTTGGGAAGGGGATGCAAAAAATGGTTTGAAAGCGGTACGCGAATACACAGCTGAATACAGGAAACAGGTAGAAGGCGATATTACAAAAGCATCTATCAAATACATCAAACAAAGGGCCAAGAAGGACGAGCCCTTCTTCCTTTACGTTGGCTTTACCCATACCCACTATCCGGTCTTAACCGCTCCACAGTTTGAGGGAGCATCTCCTGCCGGGCCTTACGGCGATGCTATCATGGAGCTCGATTACCGCACCGGTGAGGTGCTCGACGCCATAAAAGCGGCGGGTATCGAAGACAATACAATCGTGATCTGGTTATCCGATGACGGTGCGTCCCCTATGGGTGGCCCCCTTGCTGGTCGCGGCGGTTCCAACGGGATCTTTGCGGGAGAGCTTGGTGATGGCTTAGATGGCTCCGTACGCACCCCCGCCATGATCAAGTGGCCGGGTAAGATTAAGCCCTCTAAATCCAACGGCATGGTATCTATACATGATTTCTTTAGCACCCTGGGCAATATTATTGGAGCCGAGATTCCGAACGACCGAGCTATCGATAGCATTGATCAGACAGATTTCTTTCTGGGCAAGCAGAAAAACTCCAATCGACAGAGCGTGCTGTCATTTCTGGGTGATGAGATGGTTGCCGTGCGTTGGAGAAATTACCGAATCTACCCCAAGAATTTTACTAAAACAACAGGCGTTCCTGTGATGGGAGGGGCCTTCGGTGCCAGAACAGAAACTAACGGTTACCCCCTCGTCTTCAATATCTTCTCCGACCCCAAAGAGGAGCACAATATTATTGGGGACAATGCTTGGGTGATGGGATCGTACCTGAAGGTAATAGGCGCTTACAAAAAGTCATTGGTGGATGATCCGAATCCTCCGGCTTTTTTGTTACCTACCGGTTCTTTTTCAAAACCGTAGCGTTTGGAAATTTCTGCTTATGGTTTATTGCATTATACTGGCGATCGTGATGATCGCATCCCTAACAGTCTTTGCAAGTGCCTGCACCAGATTGCTGCGGATCAAACTGCCGGTTGAATGGCTGAAAACGAATAAGCAGTGAGTTCCGGCTCATACAATAATTTTTAGAGGAAAAAGGTAACCCATGAAGATTTTCACCATGAGATGGCATCGTATTTTATTTGTCATGATGATTGCTGGCATTTTGGCTACTCAGACACAGGCCAACGCATCCGGTAAAACACTTGCTGCAACAATGGAAGTATACGTTTTTCCAAAAGCAGGCCAGACTGGCACCCAACAGTCCCAGGAAGAGGCAGCATGTTACGAATGGGCAACACAAAATGTCGGGACTGATCCTTTTGATCTGTCCAAACAGGCTGCTCAACAGCAGGCAGCAACTGAACAGGCAAAAGCTAATACTCAGCAAGGAATACCAGGCTCTGGGGCGAGAGGTGCACTACGTGGTGCTGCTGCCGGTGCGATTGTTGGCGAGATAGCGAATAATGATGCCGGTAAAGGTGCTGCGTACGGTGCCGCAGCCGGGGCTGTAGTGAACAGGCGCAGGGCCCGAAGAGCACAACATCAAGAAACCCAACAGATAGAGCAGCAGGGACAGGCCAAGCAGCAGTCGACCCAGCACCAGGTGGAAAATTTTAAGAAAGCCTTTGGTGTCTGCCTTGAAGCCAAGGATTATCTCGTAAAATTTTAAAGAATTATTTTATTTACTATGTTGGTTGTTTTGCTTTCAGTAATTGGAATCACTGCAGAGGTAGAAGAAACTAGACCTTTTGGAACTGTCTTCATCGAAACCGAAGCTGTTACCGAACCGTTTAGGTGTGGTAGGCCGGTATCTGAAAAGTCCATTTAGTATGAAAAAGATAGAACAAGAGCTGGCTGATATTAATTATTTAATTTAACGCGAGAGGACACCATGAAGAAAGTTCACTTTCTCATAATATTGGTTATTGGGATGTCTAGTTTGGCTGCTGGCGTCGGAGCTGGACAAAAGGTGTGGATGGATAAGCCAACCGGAAAACTGGTTGAAGCGGCATTCAAAAGTACAAAGCAGGTCTCCATAGCTGACTTGAAAAAGTTGTATGATGGGGATGAAGATTTTATCTTGCTTGATGTACGAACCCCAAGGGAGTACGAGGCAATTCATATTCCTGACGCAGTCAGCGCTCCAAGGGGCCTTCTTGAATTCATTATTTGGTCACTCGTTCCGGATGAAAATGAGCAGATATATGTCTACTGCAGAACAGGTGCCCGAGCTGCACTGGCAACAAAGCTATTGAACGAATTAGGCTATAAAAAGGCTTTAAGAGTTGCCCCAGGCATTGCTGATTGGGCCAAGGCCGGATATCCTGTGCAGACCTCTTTTACCGACGAGGAACTTATCCTTCTGCCAGCTGAATAATAAGGAATGCTAATAGATGAGTATCTCAGGTTCAGTAAATGAGAATGCTGCACCTGTTTTGACGATCCAGTGTCCCAATAAGCATATAATAGTAATATAATGATCCTGCTATGAAACAGTGGACACTCAGTTAAGTCTTCGATAAAGTAACAAATGATTGATCAATGTGGATTCCATATTGTAGCCGAGGCAAAACATGCTATTTTAAACTACATAGAAGCCTATTACAATCGTCAGAGAAAACATTCGACCAATGGTTACAAGACTCTCGCTCAATATGAGACGGAATGGTGGAATAAAAGAAAAACGGGGGAATGAAATTGCTGAATTGTTTACTAACAGGTTCTCGAGTCATCTTAAAGAAACAACAAATTTTCACTTTGATACTCTTTATCGTTTTATCAGTCTTCGCCGCAACCTCAGTGATAGCAGCTGAAGGCGGCTACAGTAATTATATACCTGGCACCTACGGTGATTTTGCTGCAGCTGTTGAACCCCCAACGAAGCTGACGATCCGAAATGATGTTTATTTTTACAACGCTGATAGTGAAAGATCGGTTCGTTCCGGGCAGGTTGAGGTGGATGCGGAACTGGAATTTATCATGGATTTTCTCACGATCCTTTACAAGACTGATATGGAAATATTGGGAGCACATTACGCATTTGGTACTTTTATCCCATTCTCTTATATTGATATAGAATCCGGGATACACGGTGCAAATCGTGAGAGCAGAGTGCAGGAAGATGTTTTCGGTCTTGGGGACATTGTATTTATTCCTGCCGTTCTTTTCTGGAATCATAATGATTTTCATTTTACCTTTACAGAGTCAGTCATTACGCCGACTGGAAGCTATAATAGTGCTGATCTCGTCAATACTAGCCTCAATTACTGGACCTTTGATTCCAATGTTGCGGTAACGTATCTCAATTTGGAAACAGGTCAAGATTACTCTATAAACATTGGTCACACCTACAACACCGAAAATTCAGACACAGATTACCAGACAGGACAAGAGTTCCATATTGATTACATGATTAACCAATTTCTCAGTGAAACCTGGGCAATCGGGTTACAGGGTTTTTATCTGAAACAGCTCACCGGCGATAGTGGCGATGGAGCATTGTTGGGAGATTTTAAAGGGGAAGCTGCAGGAATTGGTCCTGCACTTTTGTGGAGCACAAAGATAGCAGGGAAAGATATATCATTTATTGCCAAATGGCTTCACGAGTTTCATGCAGAGAACCGAATTGAAGGGGATCATCTGATGCTTTCCTTTGCCATGAGCTTATAATCTGCTAATCTCTTGTAACAAAGATTATAATTGTCGTCAGTGCAGACGAACACCACTACCGATATCGGGAAGAACAGACCCACGATAGCAGGTCGTACCAGGTTCATATTGTGTGGCATTGCTTAACTTCCAAAATGATAAATACAACCAGGATGAGAGCACTTATGATTGCCAATTTTAAAAGGTACTTTTTCCTATTGCTACCGTGTTTCCTTTTTCTAACCGGATGCCAACCAAAAGTCTATCTGATGCCATCACCTTTTGGTATAGAGCCAGAAAGTGAATTGTTTGGACAGACCAAGGATCTGGAGGATGAAAATTTTCTGTACACCCTGTATGCAACGAACCGCAAGCCTCTTAAACTAGGCGGTTCATCAGAGAGGTACAGCATTTTCCCCTCTGACACAATCAGGTTGGGTTGGACAGTCCACCGTGTTGGCGATGAAGGTATGAGCTGGGAGGAACTCTTTGAAGAATCTATAAAAACTGATCGTTCGAAGGATCTGTTGTTACACAGTGAATATACCCGTGAAATAGCGTCACATGATATAAATAATGATGTTGAAGAAATCTCTCCCCAGGAATCTGGTTATTTTTATGAGCTAAACACAATTCTTGACAAAACACTCGACAAAGACATTCTTGTATATGTTCACGGTGCAAACTGTAATTTTTATAGAGCTACAGCTCAGGGAGCTCAATTTTTTCATTTTACGGGTCACAATACTGTCGTTTTGACGTTTTCATGGCCATCTGCTGAAAATCTCTTCAAATACAAAACTGACGTCCTTCACGCCCAAAAAACCATACCTGCTTTTGCGGAAATGATCGAACTCCTGGCGACGCACTCAAAGGCACGAAGCATCAATATATTAGCATATAGTGCAGGAGCACAGGTGGCAGCACCAGGGCTCGCATACTTACGGGATTTATATCCTGACGAATCGAGTGAGAGTTTGCGGAAGAGATTGCGCATAGGGGAAGTATACTTTGCATCCCCGGATACCGCCTTCAAACCATTTGTAGAACGATATTCTAAATTTAAGGATATTGTTAAAAGGACAACCATAAATTTCAACAGGAATGACGCCGTTCTCAAGCTTTCAGCCATGCAAAATGGTGTTTCAAGGCTTGGTCGACCTGATGATACCGAACTGAATGAAAACGAGCGCCAATTATTTCTTGATGCGATGAATACCCCATATCTCAATATTCTTGACGTTGGAGACTCAGCCGCCCTCAATCTCGGTAGGGCTCACGATTCCTGGTACAACAATCCCTGGGTTAGTATGGATGTCCTTATGCTGCTTCTCTTCAACCTAGACCCTCTGGAACGTGGGTTGGAGGAGTATTGGAACAATGGCGTGGCGAAAACATATCGATTTCCTGATGATTACGAAACAAAACTTCGAAAAATAACTCATGAAAACAGGGCAATGCTTAGAGGAAAGATAAAAATTAAACATGGCCAATAACGATGCCCCCTGCCATAAAGAACATCAAGAGATTATTTTAGTCTTTTTAGTTTAGACTCGCTGACATGCCTCATCTTGAAATATGGAACCAAGATTAACGGTCTTAAAAATAGAGGGTATGCACGTAATATTCAAATTCAGGATTTTTTAAATTTCAATAGATTTTAAATATTTTCCCTTAGGAGGAGATTTACATGGATGGCAGGGGACTTGATTTCGTTGCATTGGGTATCTTGATATCGGTGGCGATTATTCTTTTGTATGGGGTTATATATATACATGATATTCCATATAACATTGCAAAAAAACGTAATCATCCGCATTTGCATGCGATTCATACGGCAGGCTGGGTCAGTCTCTTTCTGATGCATGCGCTGTGGCCCTTTCTGTGGATATGGGCATCACTGTATGTTCCGGAAAAAGGATGGGGGATGTCATCTAATGGCAGCAACAAACCAAAATCCGATATTCCGGTTGAACAAAGTGCTGCGTTTCTTGCTTTACAGGCACGAGTGGACGCTCTTGAAGAGAAGCAAAACGGTGCTCCTCCTAAGCAAAAGTCAAAATCAGTAACTAAGGAGGCATAAGCATGGAACTGATACTACTCACGATCTACTTTGGTTTTTGCTGGGCCATTATCAAGATTTTCAAAATTCCGGTCAACCAGTGGACAATAACAACAGTATTTCTTGGTGCTGTGGTTATGCTTGGAACCATATTGATGAGCATGGCCTATTTCCATCCTTCGTCCAAGGTTGCCAGGAGCTATTTTATCTCAACCGATATTGTTTCCAATGTCCGTGGAAAATTGATTGAGATCCCGGTTCAGACCAATGTTCCCTTGAAAAAGGGGGATATTCTGTTCAAGATTGATCCCATTCCTTATCAAGGTCAGGTGGATACACTTCAAGCCCAGCTGGATTTCTCCAGAAAGCGTTTGGAAGATTCCCGAAAACTTGTCAAACTCGCAGGTGGCGCAAAATTTGATATTGATCTGTACGCAAAAGAGGTCAGGAGCCTTGAAGGTCAGTTGGAAACGGCTCAGTTCAATCTGGACAGCTGCATTGTTCGGGCACCGGCCGCTGGTTTTGTTACTCATCTCATGATACGTCCTGGTCAAATGGCTGTCCCCTTACCCATGGCTCCGGTGATGACTTTTATAAATGCTGATACTGAGGTATTTATAGCTGGTTTCAGTCAAGAGCCCATGCAGAATATTGAAGTTGGCAATGAGGCAGAGGTTATCTATCCGGGTATACCAGGCAGGGTGTTTCAAGCCAAGGTTGCAGGACTCTTACCAGCGCTTGCAGAAGGTGAGCTTTCCTCAAGAAAAGATATGTTTTCGCTATCAAAGCAGCTTCCTGCAGGGCTAATACCCGTAATTCTGACATTTGAACAGGATATGAGCGACTTCTATATTCCAATGGGGAGTGACGCAGTTGTGGCAATATACAGTCATCATGCCCACCATATTCAAATTTTGAGAAGAATATTACTGCGCGTGGAAAGTTGGCGTAACTTTATACATTTTCATTAATGAGTCAGGGATAAACAAATGATGAGTATCAAGAATGGCAGAGACTATCTTGTCAACGGTGTGGCGGCGGGACTTACAATGCTTTTCCTCCATGGTTGTTCAGGACCTGTGGCTACCCAGGAGGAGGCAACAGCATCCATTAAAGGTGAGGTTGTGGAAGAGCGGGTGCCTGATAACTTTGCTGCAAAGGCTGTGCAGGGTACTGTGGATGACGGCTGGATCAAGAGTTTTAATGATCCGACTTTGATAAAGCTTGTTGAGGAGGCACTGGCTGCCAATCCCGGTCTTAAAATTGCCAAAACCAAGGTAGATCAGGCCAATGGGTTGACCAGGCAGGCAGAAGCGGGTCTCAAACCCACAGTCGGTTATGCTGCCGGATATGCGGATACTGAATTTGAAGGCTCTGGTGCTGGCAAGGGAGGGGGTGCCGGTGGGTTATCCATTTCTTGGGAAGCTGATGTCTGGGGTCGTATTGGCACCGAAATTGCTGGCACTGAGCAAGAAACAGCGGCAACAGTGGCTGATTATCAATTTGCCAGACAATCGCTGGCGGCAGCTATATCTAATGGCTGGTTTATGGCAAACACGGCAAAATTCCAGCACCAATTTGCTGAAGATGTAGTTACACTCCAGCAAAAACGTGTTGAAGTAGCCGAGGCCATGCAGGAAATTGGTAAAGGAACAGAACGGGAAGTTCATTTGGCTCGTGGGGCTGCAGCCTCTGCAGGAGAGGCCGGCCGTGATGCATTATCAGCATCTGAAAAAGCACTCCGCAGCCTGGAACTTCTCCTTGGGCGTTACCCCTCTGCCGACCTTGATACAGCTGACAAACTTGTGGCTGTTCCTCCACCTATTCCAACTGGTATTCCATCTGCGATTATGGAACGAAGACCTGACTTGATTGCTGCCGAAAACCGGGTGGCAACTGCTTTTTACAAACAAAAAGAGGCTGAGCTACTTCATCTGCCCCGTTTTAGATTTTCTCTTGGTATCGGTTTAAACACCATAAATGATGCAATCGCCGGCTTAAGTGCCGGGCTTTTTGGTCCTCTCTATACTGGCGGGGCCATTGAAGCTGAAGTGGAAAAAGCCACGGCCGCACAGGAAGGGGCCATTGCCGCCTATGCCCAGACTGCCCTCAATGCCTTTAAAGAAGTGGAAGAATCACTGGCAGCTGAAGAACATCTTCTCAAACGAGAAGAGTATTTACAGGTTGAAGTGAGAGAAAACAAAAAGGCATATGAGCAGACCATGCAGCAGTATGAAATTGGTCAAATCACTCTTCTTGATGTCTTAACTGTTGAAAATAAATGGATCGCATCGCGCATAGCGGCAATAGATGTTGCCGGCCAGCGTCTGGTCAACCGGGTTAATCTCCACCTTGCCCTTGGAGGCAGCTTCGAAGAGCTGCCGAGCAGTCAAGAGCGGGAATGAGTTAAATTTAGAAGGGTAGTTTTTTCTAGGTTTATGCTCGATCTACTTTGGTGTGATACCATCGTTGCTTTATTAGTTATTACACTCACCAGAGTATGAACCTTTCCATCCCTTTTTGAAATACAAGTGTATCACATGGCAAATTCTCTGTTATTTTGCACAACAGAGTTTGGGCTGTAATTAATAACATTTTCTACAGGAGATCATTATGGCTAAGAAAAAAGGCAAAGATGTGAAAAAAAATAAGAAGAAAAAAAAGGGTAAAAAGAAAAAATAATACGTCTTTGTGGTCTAAGCAGCATGCTGCTTGGACCACTATTAGGCGGTGAGAGTTCCTTCTTATGCACTACTGCGACACAAGGTGTTCGATCGGTCAGCTCCGCCCCACCACTGCCGACTCTACAAGTAACTCCACCCACCCAAACTCCATTGATGGAAAGAACCATGTCAAAGCAAAATATAAAACTCAGCAATAAAAAGTATGAAAAAGAATTATACAAACTCCAAGTTGAGCTCTGCGAGCTTCAAAGATGGGTCAAGTACAAAGGCTGTATTTAGACTCCTGCGAATTTTCTGGTCGATGAGTATCTCAAGTTCGGTAAATGAGAATGCTGCACCTGTTTTGACTATTCCAGTGTCCCAATAAGCATATAAAGGGCTTTTGGTGGCAGGCTGCGAAGTAACAAATTATTAAATCGATTTTACGCGGGAATAATTTAACAAGGTTAAAAAATGATGAAGAGTTCTGCTGGTAAGAAATATACATATGAACCGTCCAGGGATCCTCCTTCAGAGCCGTGTATATTTTCCGGAAAGGATAGAGTTTTTACCATCCACGGAGAAGCATTTCCAGATGATTTCGCACAATATCTGGAAGATGCAGCACAGGCGCCCCGTTAAATCTGAACTTTCGCCTATTTTCTTCATCATCGTCATGGAGCTGCCCTCCTATAGTGTCGTTTATCAAGATTGCCCTTTACTCCATAAATTAAAAAAGCCAACCCGATGGAGTTGGCCTTTGATCTGTTTTCTGGGTTTATACTTTAGGCTTTGGTATTCAGCTTGGAGTTTTCAGCACGGGAAAAGAAAAGCTCCTGCTTCAACATTTGTTGTTGCAGCTCGATAAACTTACTTAGGTCATTGTTATTACTAGCTCCACTTGAACTACTACTCCCTCCACCACTGCTGTTGTCATTCGATCTATTAACTGTGTTTGCATAAGTATTGATAAGGTTTTGGGCCTGTTTAGCCTGAGCTAATTCTAGAGCTGTGCCATCTTCAACGGACTGCGAAACAACGGCCTTTTTTATCGGAGAATTGCCGCCACCGGTGACTCCGCCAATAGCCTACTGGTACATTCGCTTGGTAAGCCCTTGCATGAGCTGTTCTCTGCTTAATTCTGAGCTGAACTCAGCATTTGGTCCCTGAGCCTTAATTTGAACTGTATTTTGAGATTTATCGCCTTCAGAAACATTTTTGTCCCCGGGAGTAATCTCAATTACAAGTTTCTTATCATTTTCGTTCGACTCTGCAGCCTGCTTTGGTGCCGCATTGTTTTTTGTCTGATATTGCGTATAGTTGTTGGGAGCTGCATTGCTTATAGGATTCATCGATAACCTCCTAATAAATGGCCATTACTCCATCACTTTTAATATAAAGTATGTATGCAAATATTAATTGTCAATAGCGGTTAAATCGGCGCAGACGATGGTTTTTTACCATCAATTTTCATCAGCACACCAAAACCCGTCACAATTACGGCTCAAGGTAAAAGGGTCACTCCTGCCCAATGGTGGACAAGACGGGAGCAGTATGTCCGGGCTGTGATGGAGGCTCCAATGAGGTCCGTGTAACTGAGGCTTGCTTACCCAGCGTAAAATAAGCGATGGTGGTGGGAAATATTTCTTTGCTGAGCTTGACTGGTGATAGAACTTGGTAGGATAAAGAATCCCATAACGGGTATATCCTGGTAACTAAAGGGGGTTGAGTAAAAAAATAAAACATATTTACTTGCAACAAGTAAGAGCGCTATGTGTTCTCCAAGCTACCCCTTTCAATTTTCTTGCAATCTTGGTCAAATACTAAATCAAGCGGCAAAGGCTCCAATCTATATTGTAGATATGAAGTAGGAATCCGCATAAGAGAACATGCCAATGGCCACCCTTCCAATTTAAGTAAAACCGCAATTAAAGCTTATGCCTGATTTGAGAAGCAATTACAATCTGTTGGATAGTGGTTAGGCCCAAATTCTGGTGAAGAATATTGAGGTCTGGGGTAGAGTAAAATTAAAACATCTGTAGTTACAGAAACTAAAGGTGTTACTTGATTTTAACACTGTCCCTTTTAATTCGGTTACGCGCTTGGTGAAATGCTATGACCGCAAATGACAGTTGGATTTTGTAACTCACTGAAAAATCACATAATAGAGCGTAAACATTTCGTTAAGAAGCCAAGAAAACGACTAAAACATTGTGTTTTCGGTATACTTTATGCCCTTTTTTTGTTTAATGTGTCACTCAGTCATGTCGTAACGTGTTGATATTGTATCTTTATAAAAATCAAACCGTCATTTGTGTTTATAGGTGAAATGCTACATTAATCCTGACAAACCCTTCTGATCAGCAAGGTTCAGCAATTTCTGACAGGCCCCGCTGGGATTTTTTGCTCCAATTTCCCATTGTCTGATTGTGGAGGGGCTGATATTCAGAAACCGGGCAAAAGCAGCCTGGCTAAGTCTCAAGCGCTTTCTTAGCTTGGCGATATGAGCGGCATCATATTCTTTTACTTCTGGAATACAGAGGCTTTCAATATTTTTCATTGTCACATCGTCCACCAGGCCGATGTTATGCAAGTCAGTGACCGTATCTTTAACTGAATCAAAGATTGAATTACCCATTGTTCACCTCCACTAAAGCACCTGATAATATGGCCGCTTCTAGTTCTTTGTTATTCATGTTGAGCAAGATAGCAGCTAGTTCCTTTAAAGAGTGAAGCTCTTTGTCAGAGATATTTCCCTTTGAACTTTTACTGAACCCATGCACATAAACAGCACGATCGTTTTGTTTAAAACAGATTATGGTGCGAAACCCACCGCTTTTTCCCTTACCAGATCTGGCGACACGTTTTTTGTATATGTGACCGCCCAGATAGGTTTCGAACGTGCCACTAATAACTTCGTTTAAAGATTTTGTCAGGTCTTGAGGGATGAGTTCTTTCTTTTTCGCCCATTTACCAAATTTTTTGGTTATTAAATGATACATCATCTTACTATAACACCTGGTAATACAGAGTCAATCTTATTGACGAGGTGAAAATGGCATTACTGGATTTTAGATGGCACAAAGACCAACCTACATCCGCGAAAAGAGACCGATGGCAATCTCACCCATTTAAGAAAAGCTGCAAGTAAAGCCTATTCCTGATTCTTCTCAATGAGCGAGAATGGATTGTCCTCGGAACAATAGGAGAGGTAGAAATGAGAACCTCACAGGCATCTAGACTTTTCGAATTTAAAAAAGTTTAGACCTTAAGTGTCGCAATATTGAGGATTAACGCGAGCATCGCCTTATTTTAATCTCTGGTAAAGCAATAGTGAAAATGCTATAAAATTTATTGAATAGTCTATAAATCTTCTCATGATTCGTAGCAATAAAAAAATACGTTGTTAAGGGTTGGCTGACCATACGAGCTACAACACGGGTGTTGAGAAATTAGTTGCAGAAGAGATCGGCATCATACGATCATTGTTGTACACAAAACGGAAACCGGAAAGCCCTCCATGATTCACCCCCTTAAACAATTTCTCAAAGTAGATAAACCTCTCATTCGGGAAAAATTAATAGCCCAGTTATTGAGTCAAGGACCCCTGACACTCATTGCTGGACAGGGAGTTGCCCTTCTTGCTTATTGGGTACTAAAACCCGATTCCAAAAGTGCATTTATAGACGGTTGGATCATCATCTTTACAGTGATCGCCATTGCCCGGTTCATCCACCTCGTTGTCGCTCGACGTAAAATTACTCAAGATAACGCCAAATTGATTGCCCGTGGTTATCAAATTGGAGCATTTTTTGGTGGGCTTGCCTGGGCATCGCTCATTACAAGTTATAACCCTGCATCTCCGCTGTTTTCTCAGCTTTTCCTCCTTATTGTACTGGTTGGAATGCCTGCTGCTAGTCTCGCTACCAATGCAATGTACCTATCTGTTTTTTTAGCATTTGGTGTTCCTATTTTGCTATCAATAGTTATTTGGAGTTTATTTTTCAGCCCGGATCACCAGTTAGAGTTTTCGCTCATGGCTTCCGTGTACACAGTGCTGATTGTTTATGTTGCAAAACAATATTATTCCAATATAAAAAGCACCCTGGAGAGAGAGGAGGAAAACAAGATCTTGATAAGAGAAATTAAAGCAGTAAATGCACAATTGCACAATCTAGCATATAAAGATCCCTTGACGAATTTATCGAATCGCCGACAATTTGAACAAAGTGCTGAGCTGTTAATGGAGCAACTTGGCTCCATATCCACAAGCTTGACTTTGATGCTTGTGGATATAGATAATTTTAAAACAGTTAACGATACGTTGGGGCACGAAGCTGGTGATCAGCTGTTAAAAGAAGTCTCAAATCGGATAAGCTCCTCATCCCGACAATCCGAACTGATTGCTCAATCCCATGCAGAAGCAGCAAGAATTGGTGGGGATGAATTTGTTATCATGTATCATCTTGACTCTGCAGAGAGTGAAATCCATGAGCTTGCCGAGAGAATATTACATGATATCTCTGAGCCTCTGGCTTTAAACAATACAATATTTAAACCAAGTGTTAGCATTGGAGTCGCTCTTGCGCCACAACATGCAACGAAGATTAAAGAACTGCTGCATTTAGCTGATAAAGCTATGTATAGTGCAAAAAAAGCAGGTGGTGGTCAGTTTGTGGTAGCGAATGAAAGTGCTAATGGCAAGGTTAACAGAAAAAGGATAAATTAAAGTTGAAATGTTTCCTGATGCTCTCAAATCCAAAGCCGAACATCGATGTTCAACTGTCTGAAATATCAAAACTTAAGAGCAACAGTAGTGTAGAGTCGGGACTATGATGAAATATTCAGACCTTTGATATGGCTATCTTAACGCCTCACATCAGCGCTTGTTAGCATGACGCATTGAAGTGTTTCTCTAATAGCTGCTTCCATTCGCCAATAAACTCGTTGTATTCCTCACTTGTAAAGTTGGCTACAAACTCACGTCCCTTTTCATTCAACGCAATGTATTCGTAAGAAACAGTTACATTTGTTTCTGAACCTGAGGTGGGATTGCACTTAACCGAAATGATGCCCACTTTCTCTTCGGGTTCAACTTTATAAAATTCAACAAAATATGAATCAGGATCATGCTTTTTCACAAGCCAGATAGCATCGCTTGCCGCATGATCATGATTCTCGGTTACAAAAATATAGTCTTCATGAAGCTCGGTGGAACCCATAATGTTTTTGTAATCCCAGCCTGGAACCCAATATTTTTCGCCTTCAGCATTAAATAGAGGAAACAATATCTCTACTGGCTGAGAAATATGGAATTGTTCCGTGTATTTAGTTTGGCTCATTTTAATCTAGTTATGCTAACAAAGAGCGTTTGATCATTCGTCCCGTCCTCAAAAATACAACGAAGTCTGTTTACCCCGAGATTCGAAGGAATATCCCAAAGCTTACAAACAAGAGCGGGATGACTGATAAAATGTTGTTGGACTGAGCCGCGGCTCCCAGGTTGGACTTATTCTTCTCTATGGGGTTTGTTTGTAACTTACTGAAACACTGAAATAAATATTTTGCAAAGCATTTTTTGGGGAAGCTGGGATGGCTATGATTAGATATTTTGGCTGGAGCAACTGATTCAATTGCATTTATTCACTGTTTTTATTTTTTATCTGATTACGTACAAAGATCAGCCATTTTTTCAGGGGGTGCTTACTCTGTGAGAACCCTCCTCTGTTATTATATGTCCAAACAAATAAAACAGGAGATGATTATGGCTAAAAATAAAATTCAATTCCAACAAGGTCTCAGTTTGCAGGAATTCCTACCTCAATATGGCTCTGAATAGCAATGCCGCAATGCCCTATTTCAATGGCGGTGTCCTCATGGCTTTAGATATCCTGGATGCGGCCATGATAAATACTGCAGCTTGAAATCAAGAAGGCTGTTTCAATGCAACAGATGTCAATCTCAAATATCTGTCACTGCTGGCACTATCTTTGACTCTACCAAGCTACCACTGAGTACCTGGTTTCTTGGCATTTACTTCATCACACAATCAAAAGTCAGCGTTTCTGCACTGAGCCTGAAAAAAATTATTGGCGTTTCTTACAACACAGCACTCTTGATGAAACACAAGGTAAAACAAGTCATGAAAGAGCGTGACGACGATAAACCTTTAGCTTCTACCTTTGTCCAATTAGACGATGCCTACTGGGGGGGGGGACGCGATGGAAAAAGAGGTCGTGGCGCTACCGGCAAACTTCCTTTTGTCGCAGCAGTATCCACTGATGAGCAAGGGCACCCTCTTGAAATGCGCTTTAGCCAGGTAAAATCTTTTTCCAAAGAAGCAATCGAAGATTGGGCCAACAAGCATCTTTGTACTGGTGCCCAAGTTGTCTCAGATGGCTTACCATGTTTTAATGGTATTGATGACGCAGGGTTCAACCACAAGGTAATCATCACCGGTGGTGGTCCCGAGAGTGTTAAGATTACCGATTTCAAATGGGTTAACACGATTATTGCTAATGTGAAAAGAGCCCTGCATGGTACTTTTCACGCAATGAGTAAAAAACATTTCTCTCGTTACCTTGCAGAATTTTGTTATCGCTTTAACCGTAGAATTGACCTACGGCAGTTAATACCAAGATTTTCTTATGTTGCCCTCAGGACTCCGCTGATCCCACAGCGGCTCTTAAGAGTGGCTGAGCTTTGTGGGTAATCAGAAAAAAATAAGCTAACGATTGCGAAGAGTGTTTGCAAACAAAATAAGGCCAATTTGCCGAGTTTACTGCAAAAAGTTATGTGAAAATTGACAAAGCAGGGGGCGCACAAGGAACAATTCGGCAAATTTGCCGTCATGACATCCATCTTGGGAATCTCTACCGCCTTACACCCTCAAATGTGAAATGTTTTTGAGATTGAAAAACTATTCTACCGTGTTAAATTGGCATCAAGTTGCCATAAGTTGTTTGATTGAGGTGAGTTAAGAATTAAGAACAGAGAAATATCACGTCAACTACATTGTATGTTTGAATAAAATGTTCACATCGTGTAATTGGCATACTGATGCCATGTTGTGTCAGTGGTATATTGTGGAGAGCGATTCAAAAAAACACTACTAAGTAATTCGCAGCATTGAACCCACTATATTTAAAGGAGAAAATCATGGTAACTCCCAAAGCATCTTACGTCCTAGACCCTCCAGCCATGCTTCGGTCAATTGTTTTATGCGTATCTTTAAGATAAGGATTGCGGTTTCAATGGATAGTAGCAACTTTTGGCAAATTTCACGCTTACCCTGTTACGACCTTATTTTTTCCAGTTCGTTTGGCACGATATAGGGCCTTATCTGCCCTTGTGAGTAATTCATTTTGGTCCGACTCTTCAGTGCATTCAGCAATCCCAAAACTACAGCTTATTTTTAATTGAGCAGCAGGTGTCTCGATAACTGATTCCTGGAGTACAAAACGTAGCTTCTCGCAAAGATGGAAGGCCTGCTCCCCGGATGTGGTTGGTAAAATAATGGCAAATTCTTCCCCGCCCCAACGAGCAACAAAATCCTGCTCTCTGGTGTTCGTTTGCAGAAGCGCTGCGAGAAATTTGAGGACCTTGTCGCCAGCATCATGGCCATATGTGTCATTGACCTTTTTGAAATCATCAATATCAAGCAACACAAAGGAAAAAATCTCTTTTCTTCTCTTGGCCTCTTTGATGATCTGATCAAAGATCAGATCGAAGTGTTGACGGTTTGCCACCTTGGTTAAACGGTCTGTCATGGCCATATTTTCGTAAAGATTCTTTTTTTGCTCCTGCCAAAAATAGATATAGCCTCCGGCTAGAAAAAAGGATGCAAAAACAATGACTCCGAACATTACCCGGTTAAGTCGCTTGTGGGAATCACTGAGGGTTTTATCATCCCGGTAAACTGACGAAATAGGCTGCAGTAACTCCTTTTACATTCTTTACCGGTAAAAAGGTGACAAGCAAGGTCTTTCCTTCCTTTGGGACCTTGGCAGTAACAGAGAATTCGTGCCCCAGCAAGAGTTTTTCCTCCACCTTTTCACGAAGTTGTAAGTTTAATTTTTGCAAGGCGGCAAAAGAGACAAGACCAAGTCCTGGCAAATCCTTCTTGGTTTGGGTAACAACCTCTTTCAGCTTCAGATGATGCGATGAAATCATGCACTTTTTGTACATGGATTTGACATTAGGCTGAACAGCCTGACTAACAATAGTTTTTTCCAGCATAAACGTGTATACGGCCGGAAAAATACTGGTAGCCATATTTCTGATGGCAAGAAAAGGAAATGAAATTTCAGTGCTACCCACAAACTCCCCCTGATAGAATAGAGGGTATATATTGCGAAATCCGTAGAAGACCCGGCCTTCTTCAAAGCCTTTTAGCCCCTGGTGGGTTTCATTGACAATGGTAATAGAGTGGCGTACACCCTCAAGGTTATCTCCAAAAAGTGCGGGACGATGGAAACGTAGAAAACTGAAGCCGCCGGGCAGATGAAAATGAAGAAGGCTTGCACTATTTTGCTCCCGTAAGTTACGGTAGAGTGGAAGAAGTGTATAGTACAGGCGTTCCCTCTGGCGCTGCTGTTCCTTTACACTCCCTTTGCCGGCTTTGGCCACAATGGATAGCACCTCTTCTTTGTTGAGAATATTGGTAAAGAGTGCATCTGCGACTGTATTAAGAGAATAAACAAGAGCCGTGAGCTGATAACGCTGCTGGGTGGTGGCTTCTTCCAGATAAAGTTTCTCTCTTTCTGCTTTTTGAAAAAAAAGAAAACAAAGTGCTGTTGCCGTAAAAATGATAACGAGCAGTGCATAATAAAGAAATTTTTTCTTCAAATTTAGCATGGATCCAGCTTTTGCCGTTAATTTTAAAAAAAAGAGCTTCGACTTTCCCTTATACCCACTCACAGTTAATCAAAATCAGTTAAAATCTAGAATACAAGAAATCCAAGGGAACCCACAAGACAATTCTCTTGATTAGCTTTGGATATCTCATTTGATACCAATAAGTTCACTGTCTCGCAAATCTTTCAGAATAGGCTTATCCATGAAAGATATGAATGACTTTACCGCCATTAATACAATCTATTAAAAATACTTCACCAATAAACCTGCACGCTCAACTGTTGAAGTAGTTCGTCTTCCCAAAGATGTTCTGGTGAAGATGGCTGTTGTCGCAGAAGTTGATTAACTTGCAAGACGGCTTTCAAATAATCTTATAACCGGCCTCAGAAAGAGCAGCAACGAGCTTTTCTACATGTGCACAGCCATTAGTCTCAACAGTTACATCAAGACGTACACTTTTAAAACGTGACGGATTATGGAACTGATCGTGGTCAAGTTTAACAACATTTGCATTGTGTAAGGCTAGAATAGTTGAGATCTTCAGCAACTCTCCCGGTTTATGCAGAAGTTCCACGGCAAAGCTAAACAACCTGCCACGGGACACAAGGCCACGGTTGAGCATCTCTGACAGTGTGAGTATATCGATATTTCCACCACTCACCAGACAAACAACCTTCTTCCCCTTTACGTCAAAATGGGCAAGCCCTGCAACACTAAGTGCTCCGGCATTTTCTGCAACGAGCTTCTGGCGCTCCATTAGAATGAGAAGTGCCTGCATAATCCCAGTATCCGGTGCTGTCACCATGCCGTCGACTGTGTCTTGAATAATTTCAAGACAGAGATCCCCTGACGCTTTCACTGCAACGCCATCGGCAATGGTGTCCACAGAATCGAGTTCAACCAGAGATCCCACACGTTGCGACTCTGTAATTCCGGCAGCACCATCAGGTTCTACACCAATCACCTGTACCGAAGAGGTCACCGCTTTGATTGCCGCAGCAACCCCGGCAAGTAAGCCACCACCGCCAACAGGAACAAAAACCAGATCAGCATCGCTGCACTCATCAAGAATCTCCAGGCCAATGGTTCCCTGCCCGATAATCACCTCAAGGTCATTAAAAGGATGAACAAAGACAGAGCTATACTCTTTTTCAATGCGACGGGCTTCAGCATAAGCCTCATCATAATTGTCACCGTGAAGAATAACCACGGCCCCAAGCTTTTTTGTGGCCTCAACCTTGATTAACGGCGTCGTTTCCGGCATTACAATCGTGGCCCGAGCACAACACTGTGAATCGATGTTATAAAAGAACTGCGCCGCAAGAGCGACCCCTTGGGCATGATTTCCAGCAGAGGCAGTTACAATACCATGTTTTCGTTGTTCCGGTGAAAGGCCGGCAATTCGATTAAAAGCCCCACGAATTTTAAAAGAACCGGTACGTTGCAAATTTTCCGGCTTGATATAAATGTCGGCTTCATATTCTTCACTCAAAAACTCACTATAAATAAGCGAGGTTGGCTTGATAATTGTTTTCAGCCGTTCTCTGGCTTCCTGAAACTGCTTTAACGGGATTGACATAGATTTATTTATATAAGAGGTCCTCGCCAATACTATCCATATGATATTTACCCTATATCGATAACACCACAATAATAATCAGTACCTTTGAACAGTACACCCAGTTTCCTGGTATCACTCACTCTATGATATTTAAGGAGCCATTGGCAACCATAACCACTTCACTGATCACATTAGTTGAGATGTTTCCTGATGATATGCCCTGTACTCTTTTCCATCTGACCATCACTCACAATAATCAACAGTAGTTAGTGTACCATTCTTTCTGTAAATTCAAATAAAGCTTGGCAGTAGCAGGCCACTGCTTATCCTTTCGGATTGCAATCATCACAAAACAATCAAAAGGAGAGAACAATGACCTGCCAAATAGAGAATACCCAATTTGACTTTGCAATGGAACTGTTGATTCAAAATGGCCTTGACGGTATTGCGGACAGTATCGCAATTATGATGAATTCCGCCATGCAGATAGAGCGATCCCGTTATTTACAGGCGGA
>Ga0207996_1000814_pt1 | contig 25080 bp, 25 predicted proteins | sample AntAceMetag02UKG_FD_184773 | JGI IMG/M metagenome (GOLD analysis project Ga0207996, IMG submission 184773) | Saline lake microbial communities from Ace Lake, Antarctica - Antarctic Ace Lake Metagenome 02UKG (SPAdes) (version 2) | ecosystem: Environmental > Aquatic > Non-marine Saline and...
AATTACTAACATTACCACCAATAAGATTCCCAGGCAAAATAAGCTCAGAACCAGCAAAACCAGTAATCCTATTAACATTATCAACAACTCTACCAGTTGTGCTCGGAGCATTGAAATATAAACTGCCAACACCAAGTAAAACAATCAAGAAAATTGTTATAACATAAACCCATTTCATAAAGTAAACCTCTTATAATGATTTTTTAATCTTATGTTTTAAAAATATTATCTTTTATAAGGTTGTTTTCAGGTTTTTATTATTTGATTATGTTATTTTGTTACTATTCTAGAATGAGAACGAAACAAAAGATTTATATAGTAGTTTTGTTTTACATATTATACGAGATGTGAGAAGTAATACAGTTACAATCCTATATTCTACTCACCTCTTTTTCCCGGGAAGCTCGCAATTCGTTGTGGGCTTCTTAGGGTTTTATTTATTCTAATAGAAACTTTCTAACAAAAATATTTATAAAAGAGAGCAATCTCTTTTTAGAAAGCGCACTTGTGGTCTAATGGCTATGATCCGGGCCTTCCAAGCCCGTTATCCGGGTTCGAATCCCGGCGAGTGCATATGTGCTAACAGGACACAATTGAGGTGCACTTTTCTATTTTTCTATGATTTCTTGATAAATTCCTAGATTTAGTAGTTTTTTCGCAATCTATTTAAACATGATTAATTTAAGAATATATATGGAAGAAAATATATATGATTCAGATTCAAAGATAAAAAATGTTCTATGTTATGGTGACTCAAATACCTGGGGGTGGGTTCCTTCTAGTATGGGAACAAAAAGGTATGATGTCAATAATCGATGGCCTGGTATTTTGCAAAATATTTTAGGTAAAGATTATAAGATTATAGAAGAAGGATTGGGTGCAAGAACAACCATGTTTGATGATCCAAGGCCTGAGTTATCTTTGAGAAATGGAGCTGAAACTTTACCGGCAATTTTAGATTTACATTCTCCTCTAAGTCTAGTTATAATAATGCTAGGCACTACAGATTCGAAAGAAATGTTAAACTTAACTGTTGAAGATATAACTAATGGTATGAGAAAACTAATTAAAATCGTAAAAAATCATAAAACTCTAGATGGTTGTTCATCACCAAAAGTTTTTATAGTTGTCCCGGCAATAGTGGATGAAAAAGCAGAGTTTGCATCAAAATTATTTAAAGGTGGAGCACTAAAAACTAAAGCTTTAATTGAATCTTATGGTAAACTTGCAGCAGAAGAAGGTATTTATTATTTAAATCCGACAAATGATGTAAAAGTAGATGAGTTTGAAGGTGTCCATATCGATAATAAAAATCATAAAATATTAGGTTCTTTGATTGCACAAAAACTTTCAGAAATTATGTGAAAGAGTTGAGATAGTAAACTTAATGATATTGCATTTTTTGAGACCTGTGCATACTTGCCATGGATGACCCTACATCTTCATTCTAACAATAAATATTATAAATGACTGCGCTCTATTAAGTAGAATGAATGGTTCAAAGCTATTAAAAGACAAATATTTCAAGTTCTTTGAAAAGAATAATCATAAAAAAATAGCTTCAGCTTCACTAATACCTGATAATGATCCTAGTGTTTTATTTACAACTGCAGGAATGCATCCATTAGTTCCCTTCTTAGTAGGTCAAGAACATCCGTTGGGAAAGAGAATTGTCGATGTGCAGAAATGCATAAGAACTGGTGATATTGATGATGTTGGAGATGAGGGTCATTTAACTTTCTTTGAGATGCTTGGTAATTGGAGTTTTGGAGATTATTTTAAGAAACAAGCAATAGAAATGAGTTTTGAATTCTTAACAAAAGATTTGGGCTTTCCAGTAGAAAAATTAGCATTTACTTGTTTTCAGGGAGATGGTGATGCACCAAAAGATGAAGAAACTGCAAACATTTGGTTGTCTCTAGGAATAAAAAAAGAAAGAATAGCATTTCTTCCTAAAAAAGAAAACTGGTGGGGGCCTGCAGGAGAAACAGGACCTTGCGGACCAGACACTGAAATGTTCTATTGGAATTCAGAAGAAGTTGCACCAGAAAAGTTTGATCCTGAAAATGAAACCTGGGTTGAGATTTGGAATGATGTTTTTATGCAATACAACAAAACAAAAGAGGGAAAATATGTTCCACTACAACAAAAAAGTGTTGATACAGGTTTAGGTGTGGAAAGAGTTGCAATGCTTCTAGAAAACAAACCTAATGTCTATGAAATAAGTTCAATAAAACCTATTATGAATAAAGTTCAAGAGATTGCAAGTATACAAAACCCAACTTCAGAACAATTACATTCATTGAGGATAATAACAGACCATATGCGGGCTGCAACATTTATCCTCGGAGATAATAAGGCAATAATTCCTTCTAACTTAGATCAGGGATATGTTCTTAGAAGATTAATCAGAAGAAGTATAAGACACTTAAAGTTATTGGGCGTCAATATTGTAGATAATAATATAACCCCTATGATTGCAGAAAAAATTATTGAGTTATATCAAGATGAATATTCAGAATTAAAAGATAATAAAGAATTTATTCTAACTGAATTACGAAATGAAGAAATTAAATTTCAAAGAACACTTGAAAAAGGATTAAGACAATTTGAAAAGTTAGCAAGTAGGGATATCAATGGCAAAGATGCATTCTTATTATTCCAGAGTTATGGTTTTCCTATAGAGATGATTAAAGAATTAGCACAAGAAAAAAAGATTAATGTTGATGTAGAAGGATTTAATCAAGAATTCAAAAGACACCAAAAATTATCTCGTGTTGGTGCAGAAAAAAAGTTTAAAGGTGGATTATCGGATAACTCAGAACAGACAACAAAACTGCACACTGCAACTCACCTGTTGAATGCTGCACTAAGACAAGTTTTGTCTGATAATATTAAACAAAAAGGTTCTAATATTACTCCAGAAAGATTAAGATTTGACTTTAACTTTGAAAGAAGAGTTACACCTGAGGAAATAACAAAGATAGAACATGTTGTTAACAAAGTAATAACCCAAGGATTATCTGTAACAAGAGAAAAAATGGGGTTAATACAGGCACTTAAATTAGGTGCACAGTCAGAGTTTGGTGCAAGATATCCTGATGAAGTTTGGGTTTATTCTATTGGAGATTTCTCAATAGAGATTTGCTCAGGTCCACATGTCGAAAACACAAAAGAATTAGGTATGTTTAAGATTAAGAAAGAACAGAGTTCTGCAACAGGTGTTAGAAGAATTAAAGCAGTTCTTTTGGATAATTAAGAAAGGGTTAAATAATGTCAAAGAAACTTAGAATTCATCAATTTCTGACTAGAACAGGATTGTTTAAATTTAAAAGAGATGTTTATGATGCTCTTCATCAAGGTTTGGTCACTATTGATGGAAAGGTTGTAAAAGATAAAGACTATCAGTTTAAATTGTCATTAACTGTTAAGTATGATGGTAAAGAAGTTTATATTCCCAAAGGGTAGATTCTAGCCATTATTCTTTTAAAATCATCACCTTTAAAAAAGACAATTCTAATATTTAGAGTATGACTAAGAAATATTACTTTATTAGTGACTTACATCTTGGTGGAGATGGCCCATTAAATAAATGTGAGTTTGAAACAGAACTAATTGATTTTCTAAAAAAATTAGAAAAAGAAAATGGTGCAGAATTAATAATTGTTGGAGACACTTTTGGTTTTTGGGAGATATCAAAATTTAGTGGTGTAGAAAAATTAGAATTTGTTTTAAGAACTCACAAAAAATTGTTTAATCAATTTAAGAAAACAGGAATGAAAACTAAAATCACAATTATTCCTGGAAATCATGATCATGACCTTATTTGTAATCCAAAGTTCAAAACAATTCTAAGAAAATATAATATTGTTCTCGAAGCAAAACAACATATAACAAGAGTTGTTGGAGGAAAAAAGATTTGGATTGAACATGGAAATCAACAAGATGAACCAACGTCATTTGTGCCCTTTGGAGATAAAAATTATAAACCATTTGGTTATTATACTACACAAAAGATATTGATTGGTGCAGGAAAAGCTTCAGAGGTTGCTAAGCATCCTTGGATTAAGGAGACAGAATCAGTAACCCCTGATGAATTATTGCCCCATTGGTTATTTTCAAATTATTTTTATAAAGAAATGAGCCCATTATTAAGATATTTCTTATTACCTTTTATCATGCTGTTTACTTTAAGTTTTTTGATTTTATTTGGCTTAATCTTACAATTGTTTGGAGTTTTTGGTTCAAGTGTTTCAATATCTGGCCCAATACTAAAGCTTGGACTTGTTGGAAGATTAATATGGACTGTTATAACAATTGATATTGTTTTAATTATCTTTTTACTTTTTATTTCAATTCCTCTGTTTTTGCTTGTAAAAGACTTTAAAGGTGCACTAAAAAGATATAAGATTATTGGGGATGAAGGATTAAAGAGATATAAATATGAAGTGCTCGCAAAATATGTAAAAGAAGTATTTAAAAAACATAAGGATGTTTTTGTGTATATAACTGCACATACTCATAATGTTTCTCTCACAAAGAAGGGCAGGAAAATCTTAATAAATACAGGCACCTGGTTAAAAAGGTTGAAAAGAGTCAGAAACAGATTTAAATTTCTACCAGATGTTTATTATCCTACTTATGAATTATCTTATTTTAAGATTTATCTTCATAAAAAAAAAGTTGCAATTGAATATCATAAAATACATAAAAAGCTTGAGAAACTTGATTTAACTCGTCTTGAAAGATCTTTAATAGTGTTACGAAGTAAAATAAGAGAATCAAAAATTCCTGATATAATTTATGTTTAATGCAAAAGTATTAAAAACAATTACTTATTTTTTATAATTATGAAATCAAAAACAATTTTAGGTATAGAATCAACTGCACACACTTTTGGAATTGCAGTTACACAGGGTAAGAAAGTATTGTCTAATCTGAGAGATTCTTACACAACAGAAGAGGGAGGAATGATTCCGTTTAAGGTTGGTGAACATCACCTAAAAGTTTTCATAGACTTATTTCAAAAAGCTTTAGGAAATGCAAAAATAAAAATCAAAGATATTGATGCAATTGCATTTTCTCAGAGTCCTGGTTTAGGTCCTGCATTAAGAATTGGTGCAACTCTTGCACGAAGCTTACATTTATTATTGAAAAAACCAATGGTTGGTGTTAATCATTGTATTGCACACTTAGAAATTGGAAGAATACTTGCTGATGCAAAAGATCCAATCCTTGTTTATGCTTCTGGTGCAAACACACAAATAATTGCATATGATGAAAATAAATACAGAATATTTGGAGAAACTCTTGATATTGGGATTGGGAATTTCTTAGATAGTTTTGGCAGATATGTTGGTTTAGGTTTTCCTGCAGGACCAGAGATAGATAAACTTGCACAAAACTCAAAAAATTATATTGAATTGCCTTATAATGTTAAAGGAATGGATTTAGTGTTTGGTGGGATACTAACTAACCTTAGACAAAAATTGCAATCAAAAGAATATGAACTAAAAGACTTGTGTTATTCTGCACAAGAAACTGTTTTCGCAATGCTCATGGAAGTTACAGAAAGAGCAATTGCTCACACAGGAAAAAAAGAAATACTTCTTGGAGGAGGTGTTGCATGCAATTCCCGATTACAAGAGATGGCAAGAATTCTAGCAAAAGAAAGAGGAATAAAGTATTATATTCTTCCTAACGAGTATAATGTTGATAATGCTGCAATGATTGCATTGACTGGGGCATTAATGTTAGAATCTGGTGTTTCTACATCAATTGCAGAAAGTATTGTTAAACCTTATGAACGAACAGACGAAGTTGTAGTTAGTTGGAGAAATGATTAGAAAGTCTTAAATACTTCATACAATTCTTCTTCTTAGATGCATACTGAAGAACACAACAAAAGAAATAATGTTTTGTATGAATATGCCCTTAATGAGGCAAGGTTTAATCTTAATATTCTTAACCATAAAGAAAAATATGATGAGTTTCTTAATAGAATAAGGAGTAAAACTAAAAATTTTGGTGAACAAAAAAAGCTCTATCTTCTTCTCGATGAAACATGCAGGCTTGCATTATTAGAAACAGAGAAATCATTTGGAGATAGAGATGTTTTCTTAAATTTAGTTGATATTCTTGGTTTAAGTATAGATAAAATTCATAAAGCGTTTCGAAAAAGTCCGGATTTTATATATAATACTCAGGAAGTTGAATCAAAATTTATAATTGATGAAAAATAGAATTATTTAATAAGAGATATAAGCCATTGATATCTTCTTTAAAGAAAATAGTTGGAAAGAATTTATACTCAAAAAGAAAGACTATTGATAAAATAGTTAAAAAAATTAATGATTATGAAGAACTAAAGTGTGCAGATGATCCTGCATTTTATAAAAAAATACGCTTTGAGAAAATAGAAGTTGAAATCTCTGAAAAACAATCTATTATTACAAACTTTCAAATAAGACAAATTGATAATATTGCACATCAATTCTGTTCTGCATTTTTGATAGATACTAATAATGATAATGTAATACATTTTTTAGAAAAGCAGGTTCATGATTTAAAAAAACTCTATAATAATAAAGATGATTTTAAGAAATATATATTAGATATAGAAGGCAAGATTAAAAAATTACCTAGAAAAATAAAAATCCGTAACTTAAATAAGTTTTATAATCTTATGTCAAATTCTAATACTTGATTTTTCTATTACAAAATTTGTGGGGTGTTTAGATATTAAGCTAAATCCAAGACAATTTCAACTAGATATAGAAAAACATCTTTATTTAGAGTTTAATTCCATTTCTTCTGGGAAATAAATATATTTAAATTCTTCATTTGCAATAAGTAAGTCATAATCTTGAATTTCTGTCCCAAAAATATTTCTTAGTTCATTTAATGAATTATGTACTTCTTCAAAATCTTTAGTGCACAAATAAAGAATCATATCATATTTTCCTATTGTTTTTGCAGCCCAAACAATATGTTGGTTCTTTTTTAAAAATTCAATTAAAGTTCTTTCTTTTGTAGAGTTAAGTGTGGGTAATGAAACTAATAATACTTGTAAATTCAAACCCATTGCTGCATAGTTCATTGCTGGAACAAAACTTAATATGATTCCTGCATTAATCATCTTTGTTACTCGATAACGGATAGTATCAATATTTAATCCTGTTTCTTTGCTAATTGTGTGGTAAGGAATTATTGCATTATCTGACAAATGTTTTAATATTGTAAAATCTTTTTCATCTGTTTTATATTTTTCAGTCTTTAATTTAGCTATTTTATTATCTTCACTTATTTTAATAAATGATCTTGGTAATCCTGTTGTAACTTCTAATATGTTTGTAATAATAAGTGTTTCTTGATTTTTAAGGGTGTCAGAAAAATTATTTAATATTATTTTTAATTTTTCATCATAGTCTTGAATATCTTTAGCTATAATTGCTAATTCATAATCATATGAACCATTGAACTTTAATATTGCTCTTACAAAATTATATGATTTTAACTCTTTAATTACTCTTTCTTCAATTTTAGGGTTCATAGTGTTTAATCTTAAGAATAAGTGATAAGAGTCATATCCAAACTTCTTTATATCAACTATAGTCTTAAAGCCTCTTATTACTTCTTTTTTAATCAAATTACTAATCCTGTACTTTACAGTATCTTTAGAAACTCTAACCTTTTTAGCTATCTTGTTTCTAGACTCTCTGGCGTTCTTAGATAGGTAATATAATATTTTCTTGTCAGTTAAATCGAGCTTTGCTTTGGTATTGTGTGTAGATAAATACTTCATAGTAATCTTAAAGCTAACATTCTTTAAAAATGTTGCGTTTTAGGATGAAAAATGACTCCAAACTTTCTTATAGGTAGTTTACCATACAATAATTGTGATTAAAATGACACAAAACAACAGCACAATGAAAAAACAAGAATGTGAAGGAAATCAACTTTATATATCTCAATTTGAGGTTGTTGATGCCAAAAACATTTCAACTAATGAGTTGGTACTTTTGGGTATTATTTCATCTGATAAGGCAAATAATCTAGAAAAGATACTTGACTCTAAACTACATAAAATAGATGGCCATAATGATTTACTAGCAAGGATTATGACCATAAGAGATTTAGTTATGCCCAAAGTTCCTTATCATAATATTGAACATGCGCAAAGTGCTTATGAAGAAGTTAAGTATCTTGCACAAAAATTAAATATTGGGAAAGAATATCAACAAGACTTGGAAATCGCTACACAAGGTCACGACTTTATTGTTGACAGGAATATAAACTTTACTTGGACTGGACCAGTTGCTAGTTATAAAGAAGATAATGAGTTAAAATCTGCATTTTTGTTAATGTATGCACTTAAAAAATTAGGTGTAGATAATTTAATTGGTAATGAAAGAATAAAGTTAATTGGTGAATTAGTAAAAAGTACAAAATTTGATAGGGTACCAACAAACTTTTATGAAAAAACAATAAGAGATGCTGACATGAATAATCTTTACAAAAGTAATTGTTTAGAGTCAAGTGTGAATATTCTTGGTAAAGAATTATATATTGTTCCAGAATCAAAAGTTTATGAAGCAACAATAGGTTTATTGAGTAATCACAAATATAATATGACTTTCAAAGGTGATACAAGATATGTTGGTATTAATAATAACCTTGTGTTAGCAAAAGAAAAACTTAAGAGTTTGCAATAATTTTTTTTATCATATTTAAATTTTAAAAAGAAAAAGTTTGTTAAAAAAAGAAAAATTTATACTTAATCATTGATCATTTCGATCTCAATGCTTAAACCTTCAGGAATGGGTACTCTCATAACCAATCTTAGTGTTCTCTCGTCAATACCTAAGTCAATTAGTCTCTTGTAGACTCGCATCTCAAACCTATCCCAAGTTGCTTTACCATTACCACAAGGACTTTTTCTTGTTGTAATCTTAAGTTTCTTTGTTGGTAAAGGTATTGGACCTTTCATTAAAACTCCTGTTTTGTCTACAATATCCTTGATGTATTTACATACATCATTTATTTTGTCGATGTTTGTGCTTGCTAGTTTTATTCTTGCTTTTTGCATGATTATTTCCTTCCTGAAAATTTAATAAAATATCAGAGAATCGGACTAATAATCTCTGAATCTAAAAAAATAAAAATAATATAAAGTACAAATTTACTTTTTAGTCATATCTTTTTTAACTAAATCGATACACATACCTGCTGCAACAGTTGCACCAGAATCTCTGATTGCAAATCTTGATAATGGGGGAATGTCGTTCTTCTTCTCGATTACTAATGCAGTTGTTGGTTTAATTCTAACAATTGCTGCATCCCCATTCTTAATAAAATCAGGGTTTTCTTCAAGAGTTTCTCCAGTTGCAGGATTAAGTTTCTTTTCAATTGCTACAATTTGACAAGCAACCTGTGCTGTGTGAATGTGGAATACAGGTGTGTAACCAACAGTCATAACACTAGGATGATTTAATACAACAATTTGTGCAGTAAATTCAGTAACAACAGTAGGTGGGCTATCAGGATGTCCGATAACATCTCCTCTTGCTAAATCTTTTTTACCAAAGCCTCTTACAGAAAGACCAACATTGTCTCCGGGGATTGCTTCTTTAATTTGTTCATGATGCATTTCAATTGTTTTACATTCACCACTAACACCAGTTCCTTCTCTTCCAGGCATTGCAATTAATTTGTCTCCTGGCTTTAGAACTCCTGATTCAACTCTTCCAACAGGAACAACACCGATACCTGTAATGTTATATACATCTTGAACAGGCATCCTAAGTGGTAGGTTAGTTGGTTTTTCAGGTGCGGTTAGAGCATTGATTGCATCTAATAAGATTGGTCCTTTATACCAGTCCATTTTATCAGATTTCTTAACAATATTATCTCCAAGTTGAGCTGATGCTGCAACAAAAGTGATTTGTTCTGGATTATATCCAACTTGTTTTAGTAAAGCTGAAACTTCTTCCTTAACTTTATTATATGTTGCTTCTGCATATTCAACACCTTTGATGTCCATTTTATTAATAGAAATAATAATTTGGCCAACACCTAAAGTTCTTGATAAGAAAATGTGTTCTTTAGTCTGTGCGTTTACACCATCATTTGCTGCAACAACTACAACAGCTGCATCAGCTTGTGAAGCTCCAGTAATCATGTTCTTAATAAAGTCCTTGTGTCCTGGCGCATCAATAATAGTGAAGTAATACTTATCAGTCTCAAATTTCTTGTGTGCAAGATCTATAGTGATTCCTCTTTCTTGCTCTTCCTTCAGGTTGTCCATAACATATGCAAATTCAAATCCTGTTTTTCCTAATTCTTTAGCTTTTTCTTTGAATTTTCTCATTTGCTGTTCTGATACATTTCCTGTATCAAACAACATTCTTCCAACTGTAGTAGATTTACCGTGATCAACATGTCCGATAAATACTAAATTTATGTGTGGTTTTTTATCTGCCATTTTATATTTACCCTAGCCTCCGCTTTTTTTAAATAATTTAGTTAATTAAATCAACTGAAGGAATTAGAGGGTATTTAAAAAGCTTTTGGGTTTTGAGGTCTAAAGACTAAACGTTATTTAGCTATGGGAGGCTATATTATAAATACAAAATAAGCTAAGCTATTCTATAATGGTAACATAAAGATTATATATAACCTACGTTTATGTATTACTAATATGTTTAAATCTATGAATATTATTAAGAAAGGGGAAATTGGTCTTTTATATGATGATGATCCTATTAATGAAAAGAAAACAAAGGGGATTATTCTAGAAATAGAAACAAAATTTGGATTATTATCAAGAAAGCACAAGGATAAAATTTGGTTAAGCATGAAGTTTGCTTCACTTATGGCTCTGATTCCAAGAAACTTTGGTAATTATACTGAACAGCAAATTCAGCAATACATTAATAAAAACGCTGTTGGAAAATCATTTAATTTTAATCTGACTACAAAATAAGGGGGCAAAAAACATGGAATTAAAGCAACCAGAATCAATGGATGAATTATTATATATGACAATCAGAGAGCATGATGGCTTTAGAGCAAGAGCTTGGGTTTTTAAAGAGCTTTGTCCTAAATGCAAAAAAGGACTGATTGCAAAACCAAAAGACCCAAAAACAGGAAGACCAAAAATAAGAGCAACAGAGTATGAATGTAATGAGTGCGGTTATACTGTTCCTAAACAAGAGTATGAAGAAACACTAATGTGTAATATTGATTATAAATGTCCTGAATGTAAAAATGAAGGCGCAATTCAAGTTCCATTTAAAAGAAAATCTTTTATGGGCACAAAAGCAATTATTTTCTTTTGTGAAAAATGCAATCATAAGCTTGCAATCACAAAGAAGATGAAGACACCTAAGCCAAGCAAGAAGAAGTAGGTTTTTTAGTTAAATTTTTAAATTCTTAACCCGTTAATTAACGTATGTGGGTTGCAAAGTTTAAATTAAGAGATACTGAAGAAGATGATTTATTTTGTTCACTATGTGTTAAACATAATATTCTTATTCATGCATATCCTCTTAGTAAATTTGAAAGAGATAAGAAAATACATCTTATTGCATCTGTAGTTTTATCTGGTAAAGAAGAAAATAAAAAAGCTTTAGTTAAAAGTTTAAAAAAAGATAAAAGAGTTGTTTCTTATGAGCAACATAAAGATTTTCTCTTAGTTCATTCGACTGTTGCTGTAACAAGAGAATTGCAAAAAGAAATAAAAATATTTTATGATCCTGTTTTTATTAAAGTTAATCCTGTTATTCTATATGAAGATGGATGGGAACTTTGGGAAGTTGCTTGTCCATTTCGTGAAGAATTAAATAAATTAATTCAAATTTCAATAAAACATTATAATGGAAAACTTATTTCTATGAAGCAAGAGAAAATTAAGCGAGTTAGCACTTTGCAATTCTCTCCTGGTTTGACTGAGAAACAATTAGAGTCAATTAAATTTGCCTATGAGCAAGGGTATTATGCTTTTCCTAGAAAACATAGTTTGATTCAAACTTCTAGATTTTTTGGTAAATCTTATTCTGGTTTTCAAGAGAATTTAAAAAGAGCTGAGAACAAGATTATTGATTTTTTCTTTAAATACCGTTAATTAACTGGATAAAATCTATATATCTATAATCACTTCCTAGTGGTATCATAAGAGGTTATTGTTATGAAACAAACACTTAAAGATAAATTAGTTATAGTAACTGGTTGTGGTTATAAACCAGTTGAATATGTATTCACAGATATTGTTACTGGCAAGCCAAGTCATGATGCAATTAATGTTGATAATGAAGAGATGAAATTAAATGTTGGCTCAGGAATAACAAAAGTTTTGGCTGAAAATAATGCAAATGTTTTAATGGTTTCAAAAACAGAGTCTAAGCTAAAAAATTTACAGGAACGATTAATTAAACAAACAGGAAACAAAAATATTAATTATTCTGCACTAGATTTACTAGATCAAAAACAAGTTAATGATTTTGTGCAAAACTTACCAACTGATAAAACAATTTATTGGATGCAGTCAGTTGGGTTAGGTGCAGGAAGTTATAAAGTAAAAGACGGAAATCCCTATCTGAAACCAGAAGATATTCTTTTAGAACTGATTCAAAAAGAAGTTGAAATTGTTTTAAGTAGTACACATATAATGTTCCAAGCATTATATCCTATACTCAAAAAACAAAAAGAATCAAGAATTGCAGTTATAACTTCAATGAGTGCAGTAAGAGGATATTCTTTAGGTTGTACCCACTGTGCTGCAAAAGGTGCAATTGATAGATATACAAATTCTTTAATGCTTGCAAAATACAAAGAGAACATATTTGTTACTTCAGTTAGGCCAGGCGGAGTTGATACTGGAATGTATGATAATAAAGTTGTTCAAGAAGCAGTTAACGAAATATCAGATGAATATAATGGCTTATATAGAGATAGGCAGTTCTATATGTCTCCAACTGTAGTTGGAGAAGTTATTAGCACTATTTTTACAATAGACGCACACATTCCTTCTGTTAATATAGTTGCAAAAGGACAATTTCCAAATGAAGGTTCTTAAGGTGAATAAGTTACAACAATATTTAATTGCTGCAACTACTCTTGCTTTTAGTTATTTTGCAACTGGAGTTTATGCAGATAATGTTGATGTTGTTGATAGTACAAATACTTCTTCTAAGCAAATTGTTAATTTAGAAACAAAGTTGGATAGTATTAATAAGGTTACTTTGTTAGTAAAAGAAGAAGATGTTAAGTCTGAATTAGATACTTTGAGAGTAAAATTTGTTGATTATTTGTTTGATTTAAATTTAAGTGAAGCTGAACAAGGCATCATTGGAAAAAGTTACTGCAACTTTCAAAAAGATTTGTCTAATTATAATAAGTTTTGTAAAGTAAATGATTTTAAGGGTAATCTTAAAATAAATGAAAAAGAAATAGAGATTTACAAATTGTTTCATAAAAATATTAATAAAATTGATTTTGGTGTGCCTGAAGTTCAAAAGTATTTGTATGCTGAGTTTGGATTAGATGTTAATGTTGATAGTGTTGAAACCCTCATGGAGAATGGTTTGTATTTTTTAGGTTTTATTTGTGTTAGTGTATTAATGGGGATTGTTAGGGGTTATTTAAGATATAATTAGTTTAGTATTTATATTTATATTATTCATTTTACCAACAACATTTTTAAATGCAGTTCTTTTTCTTAGTTTTTAGATGGCATTTATTAAAAAGAAAAAAAAGCCCTTTAGAAAAGATAAGAAGAGTAATAATAATTCTGAAGAAGAAGTTTTTAGGGTTAGAACTCCAAGAGATAGAGAAGTTATCGGTATTCTAGAACAGAGACTTGGTGGAAGCAGAGCAAAAGTAAGATGTTTGGATGGTAAAACTCGGGTGTGCAGAATTCCTGGGAGATTAAAAAGACATTTATGGGTTAGAGAAAACGATATTTTGATTGTTGAACCATGGGAGTTCAGCGGTGACGAAAAGGGGGATATTCTATTTAAGTATAGACCAATACAGGTAAATTGGCTAAAAAAGAATGGATATCTTGACAAGTTAAATGATCTGGATGAATTCTAATAATAAAACTTATAAATAAAATATTACAACAATTCAAATAACAAGATGAATAGAAAAGAAAGAAGACAATTATTGAAAGAGAAACAAATTTCTAATATTAATATTGAACAACATAAAGATTCTTCAAATAAAAAAAGAGGATTTTTTCAAAGAATATATGAAGATGAATATAAAAAATTAATTTTTATTCCTTTTACAATATTATTAGTGGCAATAATACTTATTGTTATGAATATTGCACAAACAGGTGAGTTTGTAAACAAAGGATTTTCTTTAAGTGGTGGAACTGCAATTACTGTTGTTGCAGACAACATAAATATAGATCTAATAGAAGAACATCTCGAATCAAATCTTCCAAATCAACAAATAAGTATAAGGGTATTATCTGAGGCAGGTGTTGCCAGAGGATTTATAATTGAATCTGATGCTCAGGATAATGGTGAAGAAATAATTAATGAACTTGAAAAGCTTTCACCAGGAATAAAAGATAGTGATAATTTATCTGTTACAACAATGGGTTCAAGTTTAGGAGATTCATTTTTTCGGGACGCAATCCTTGCAATTGTAATAGCATTTATTTTTATGTCAATTGTAGTATTTATTATTTTTAAGCAAGCAAGTCCAAGTCTTGCAGTTATACTTTGTGCTCTATCAGATATTATTGTAACAATTGCTGCAATTAACATTTTTGGAATAAAACTTAGCACTGCAGGTATTGCAGCATTATTAATGTTGATTGGTTATTCTGTTGATACTGACATTCTTCTTTCAACAAGAGTTATTAGGGAAAAGAAAGGTCGTGTAATGACAAGAATTTATAATGCTCTAAAAACAGGACTTACTATGAATGCAACAACTCTTGTAACTGTTCTTGTCGGAATTTTTATTTCGCAATCACCAGAGTTAAAACAAATATTTACAATATTATTAATCGGTTTAGTTATCGACATAATTAACACTTGGATACAAAATGTTGGTATACTAAGATTATACTTAGAAAGAAAAAATACGCCCAATAATAAGAAAATTATTGGCGCCGAGAAAGTTGGAGAATAAAGTAAAGAGTGAACCTAATGGGCAGTAATACAGTAATAAAAAGGATATTGAAAAAGACAAGAGTAATTATATTAATAATTGCATTAGTTCTTTCTCTATTTGCAATACAATTCTTAATAGTTGGGAACACAGGTGTTGCAATCAGAACAATCACTAAAGATAGTGCAGCTGCAGTTGCAGGAATCGCTAGCCCAAGAACTACTCAGCCAATGGCAAGAGAGGTAATTGTTGCTCTAAACAATCAAGATATTGATACTGTAGAAGATTACTTTACTTTTACAGAAGATCTTAAAATCAATCAATCAATAAGTGTAAAAACAGTTAATAGGAAATTCTGTTTTGTTGTTGGGTGTTTAGTTAATGATTATAATACTTATAGGTTAAAAGTTCAACCTGAATATGAAATTATTGTGTTGAATGAAACTGAGTCTGTTGAAATAACAGAGCAGGTTTTTAATGAAACTCTTAATCAAACATTAAATATAACTACTACTGAAATAAGAAATAAAACCATAAAGAATGTTCTTGGACCTGAAGACATTGGTTTTAGTGTTTATCCTGCACCAAGCAATAATCTTAGAAAAGGACTTGACCTTCAAGGAGGAACAAGAGTTCTTTTAATGTTAGAAGAGAATGTTGATGCAGAAATCATGGAACTTATTCTTGATAATATAAAACAAAGATTAAATGTTTACGGTTTAACAGATATTGTTGTTAGAGAAGTAAAAGGTTTTACTGGAACAGGCGATCAATATATTCTTGTAGAGATTGCAGGAGTTAGTAGTGAAGAAATTCGTGATCTTATTTCTAAGCAAGGAAAATTCGAAGCAAAGATTGGTGAGGAAGTTGTTTTCATCGGCGGAAAAGACATAACTTATGTTGCTAGAGCAGGAGATCAGGCAGGTCTTGAATATGGAAGTTGTGGTCCTGTTTCTGAGGAGTTATACACTTGCCGGTTTAGATTTGGAATCTCACTTACTCCTGAAGCAGCACAAAGACAAGCTGATCTTACATCTGTTCTTCCTATTGTTGTAGAGAATGGACAAGAGTATATTAATGAATCTATAACTCTTTATCTTGACGATGAGTTTATTGACGAATTAAGAATTGGTGCAGAACTAAGAGGGAATGCTGTAACTGAAATAATGATTAGTGGTTCTGGAAGTGGAGTGGATGAACAATCTGCTGCAAATGATGCAATTGTTAGCATGAAAAAACTTCAAACTGTATTAACAACTGGAAGCCTTCCTGTTAAAATTAATATTGTTAAAACAGACACTATTAGCCCAACACTTGGAGAACAATTTATCAAAAATATAATGTTGGTTGGTTTACTCGCGATTATTGGTGTCTCACTTGTAATTTTTATTAGATACAGAAACTTAAAGGTTTCAATTCCTGTTATTATAACAATGCTTTCAGAAGTATTTATTCTGCTAGGTTTTGCTTCTTTGGTAGGTTGGAATCTTGATATTGCTGCAATTGCAGGTATATTAATCGCCGTGGGAACAGGTGTAGATGATCAGATTGTTATAACTGACGAAACAATGAAAAAGGCTATTGGAGAGTCACATCTTAATTGGAAACAAAGATTCAAGAAAGCTTTATTCATAATTATCGCTGCATACTCAACTACTATGGTTGCAATGCTTCCTCTGTACTTTGCAGGTGCAGGTTTAGTTAAGGGTTTCGCCCTAACAACAATGGCAGGAGTAACTATTGGGGTTCTTATAACAAGACAAGCTTTTGCAGCTATTCTTGAAGAGTTAGTTAAGAAGTAATAAGTAAATTCTTGTAATATCTATCATATTTACAAAAATATTTTAAATGAGCGTTCTTTATATTAGTATATTGAAGGATTTGGTGATTTGTTGATGGATAATTCAGATGTGCGTGATAAACTAAAATTATTGTATAAAGTTTTAATTAGAATCTCTCTTAGTGGTGAACCTGATTGGAAAACAAAGATCTACGTTAACACTGCTTTATCTTATTTTATTATTCCTGAAGATGTTGTGCCTGAAAAGAATTCAGAACAAGAGAGTTATGTTGATGATTTTTATATCTGTCTTCTAGTTTTTAATGAGCTTAGAAAATATCGGTATGAATTAATTAATAAAATCTTTTCAGAATATATTAAAGAGGATATTGATAAATTTCTTTCAGAGAATTTGCATCAATGTGAGATGGTTTTAGGAGACAAGGTTGAATCAATAAAAAAAGAAGTTGGTTATGATTCTCTAAAGAATATAAATCTTCATGATAAAGGATTTTCTATAACTATGAATCAAGAGTTATTGGGGATTGTTGCATTTTTGTACGATGAATTAGTTAGATCAAAAAAAGTAGATAAGAAAGTTCTTGATAATCTAATAACTGTTGAAGAATTGTTTTTCGATGTTGAGAGAACAATTAAAGAGTATATTACAACACTTGAGGAAATTACTTTCGATGAGTCAAGTACAGAGCAAATGTTTGTTAACTATGAGAGTAAATTAAAGAAAATTGATATGGGTTCTAAATATAGAGGAATACTAAAGTTTGCGTTACCATTATTTAAGATTTTGTATAAGATACAAATGAGTTCTCGTTCTGATTGGATAATAAAACATGAAATTAATTGCGCTCTTGCATACTTTGCTCTATCTAATGATGTAATCCCAGACACTCTTAAAGAAGGGACAGGATTTGTTGATGACCTATTCCTAAGTTCATTTGTTTTATTTGACATTTTTGAAAGAGATCAACGACTTATATTAGATCACATTTCTAATGATTTGACTATAGATGATATAGTCTATGTTCTTGAAGAATCAAGTGGATTACTTGCAAAAGATGCAGGGAAAATTCTAAATTTTCTAGGGTTGAAATCTTTATTAAACTATTTTGCAGTTTATGTTATAGGTAAAGAATCTATAGATAAGAACATTAATTATAAACTAAAAACTGTATTGATAAAACTCTTGAATATTTATTTAAACAAGTCTTGTGATAGTGAAGCGAGTCTTGAAACAATAGCAGAAAATCTTAGAGTTATTAAGAACCCACATAAATTAGAGAAGTTTATTGATATTGCAGTAAGAGTTATTCATGATAAAAAGATTGAATTAGATTTAGAGCAAAATGAAGACAAAGGAAGAAGACTTCTTGAACTAAGACGTAATCTCTTAACAACATAAGTTATTTCTTTTTCTGATTACTAATAATCCCCAGGTATATTAATAATATTATCAGTGCAAATGAGAATCCTGTTGCTAAAGTAAGAAATACATTTGTGGTGTTTTCAAAGTAGAATTTTAATGTATTAAATTTATTATCTTTAGGGAAATACATTCTGAGATTGCCTAACTCTGAAGCATATCCTAAATAGAGCATTGCGGAGTTTAAATCTATCTCTTTTAGAGACTCAGAATATTCAAGATAGCTTAATCCTGCAATTGGGAAAACGTCTTGGTTTAGTTCATTGGCAATTAGGTTATTAACAATATCGCTTTTGTCGTTAAAGAATTCAGTCATGTTTACCTTATGTAAAAATGCTGTTGTTAATGCAAGATCTGCCTGTGCTTTTGTTTGTGATGCAACATAAATGCATGCTTCAGGGTTGTTGTTTTCGAGCAAATCGCTTGCAGTGGAAACTTTATCATGAAGTTCTGTAAAATCCCCTGTCATAATTGTTCTTAAGTATACAATTCTTTCTTGGGCTTCCATTATTTTTGTTTTACAAATATCATTTAATAATTCTTTGTCAATTTTTTCTTTTTTTGTTTTAATATCAAAGAACTCATACCATACTCTCGCACTATACAGACGTTCTATTGCATATCCTACGTTTGCAGAAGTTTGTTCTTCCTGTAGTAGTTTTTCTGAATCAGATAACCTTTCAAGCACTATTTGTTTAGTTTGTAATTTGATGATTGAATCTATTTCTCTGTTGTTTACTTCATCTCTAAATTTTATAATTTCTTTAGCTGTTTGGTTAATTATTTCATTTATTGTAGTAGTATTTTTTGAAGCTAATTCAATTTCTCTCAGAACAACATTTGTTGCAAAACAAAAGCTTGCAGCAGAGTAAGGTTTATCCTTAATTAAGGCATTTCTAGAATTATTATAGTGGGTATATGCGTCTACTAATCTTCTTGTGACTAAATATTCATCAAAAGTTTCGTTTGTAAAGTTATTAGTTAATTCATTAATAAGAGTCTCAATTTTATCACTTTCTAAAGTGTAATTTATTTCTTTTAAATTAAAATTAATCTCTTTTTGCAGTCTCTTTGTTTTATTACATAAGAGTATTGAAAACCTTCTCATGGTATTGTCATATTTCTCAGGTATTTCCAGTTCTTTTGTTGTTGAATAATTTTTACCAGTAAAATGATATAATGCTTCAGCAATATAATTAACTTTGATTGTGTCAATTGTTTTAAAGTTTAGATAGTTTTCTAAATTATATTGGACTGTTAGGTTGTTTTGCGTGTGATTCATTTGAAGACTAAAATTATTATTATCTTCATCAAGTCTTGACCATTTAGGAATAAGCACCTGTGTGAATCCATTCTGCTTTGCGGCTTCTATTTTTGCCTCTGTTCCGCCAACAGGCCCAATCATTCCGGCTGAATTAATAGTTCCTGTCATTACAATGTCTTGTCTTACATCAATATGTTCCAGAGTTGCAATGGTTAACACAGTAATTGCTGCACCTGCACTTGGTCCTCCAATAAGTGGTCCTGTCGATGATATGGTGTAGAAAAAGTCAAGGTTAGAACAATCAATGTCTAGAAAATTACAAGCATATTGTTTTGCAAATCTTGTGCTTATCTGTGTGTCAATTTGGCTAAGTGGGTAGGATTGGAAGAAAACCCTCCCTTTTCCAGGAGTAACTTCTAAATCAAGATCTGCAACCCCCCCGAGAGTTTCATTATCAGATTCTATTGCACTAAGAAGATAGATGTGTGATGTTCTAGCATAACCCGCTGTTGTTAATATAAATAATACTAAAATTAAGATCAATATTTGTTTTTTCATTGTTATTTATTTAACTTGTTAAATGACCAAAAATGTTAATTTTTGTTTTTTTTTATGTTTCTCCCTCTTGATTCGACTTGTTCTAGTCTTTTCACCACCTCTTTATAATTTTTGCTCTTTTTATAACCTTTAATAAATAATTCATAAGCTTGATTGCATATTTTATGATGTTTGCTTTCTAGTGCTTGTTTGAATAAGTGAATGTCAACTGCTTTATCTTCTAATCTTTGTGAGAATAGACTTAGGCCAAAATCTATAAAGTATAACTTGTTGTTTTTAGAAATGTCGCCTGTGCCGCCGATGTCAGCATTGTCTTGCAATGGTGGCAGGCCAGATGTAGTAGATAATGTTGACTTGCGAAGTGAGTTGTTATTATCTGCAGAATAGACATTTTTTAATATCATGTTGGATGTTGTTAAATCGCCATGAATTATGTTGTTGTCATGCATGAGTGCAAGTGTTGTGCCTATTTCTTCTGCCAGGTTGATTTGATTGTCTAGGATATCCCTTACTTTTTCTCCTTTTATAAATTCCATCTCAATAATATCTTTTTTATTTGTGAAAATGATTTCTGGGACATTTATTTCTAAACCTTTTAGTTTAGTTATTACTTTTATTTCTCTCCTAGTTCTAGGAGGGATTAGGAGTTTATTTAGAGCTTCAATCCGATACTTTTTATTAATTCTCTGTTTGATAATAGTTACTTTATTATCTTCTATTTTCTTGAAGATTTTAGCCTCTGCACCCTCTTGAATAAGTTGTTGCGTCATACATGACAGAATGCAGTTATTATTTATAAGGTTTTATGCTACGTTTTTAACAATTTCAGTTAGTTTTTCAGCCATTTGTTCCTTGATTTCTGCTTTAGAAGCATAGATGTCAAATCTGTGTATTTTAGGAATTTCTGTTCCGTGCATTCTGCAGCCTTTTTGATAGAACGCTTTAATCCACTTAGTTGCATATCTTTCATTAACTAGAACTTGATAAGGTGCATTTTTCTCGAAATCATCAGTTATTCCTCTGCCTTGAGATCTTTCTTCTTTCAATTCTAGATATTGTTTTGCAGTCCAATCTTTTGGTCCGTGAACAATAAATAAGTGTGTGGGAGGATTTGCAAATGCAAGTTGGTGCCCAGGCAAATTTAAGTATTCTGATTTGACAATTCCACTTTGAATTAATTTTTCGTCAAACATTTGATAGCATCCTGATTCTTCTGATCTGCTTCTGATTATGATTTTGCCTGATTCACGTAGTGGTTTTCTAAATCTTAAGAATTCATCTATTCTATATGCTTGATGTGCAAGTGCAGTAGAAGTATGATCTGTTTCTGAATCAAATTTAGTTCTGTTCTGTTCAATAACTCTACAAAATTGTCCTGCGCCTCTTTTGGTTGGTTCTTCAAAAATCCAAACATCTGCACTATTAGGATTGAAATAAGTTGTTACGTCATTTTTAATCATTGATGCAATTTGTAATTCTTCTTCTCCATTAAATCCACAAAATATGTTACTTATTTGATAGATTAAGCTTTGTTTTGTTTTGTAGTCAAAATTCTCATTTTTTATGAATTTTCTTAATGAGCAACACTTTTTGTTATATTCCTTAAATCTTTCTGTATGAAATAATGCGTTCATTTCTGTTCCACGCATATCTTTAACTATTTGATCTCGCATTTGGAAGAATTCAATAGTGTCTTCTATTTGAGTACTAGTCCCACTCATGTCTGGTCCGCATATTACTAAGTCTATGAAGTTGTTCATTTTAATTATATTTCTCCTTTACTTGCATATATCTGCCACAGGGTTCTTTTTCGGTGCAACCATTCTTTATACAGGGGGGTGCTATGGCCTCTTTAAACACTGGAAATTTCTTAACAATAATATTTCTTATTTTTTCATATAGAACTCTTATCTCTGGTTGAGCATTTTCACACAATCTTTTATCCATTGCTCCTTTAATTAAATTCCAACCATTTAATGTATAAACTGTATTTATGACAAGATTTTGTGGAATAACATCTAATGCTTCTTCTTGAGGAACTCCTGATTCAACCAGTCTAGCATATAAGCTTAAACCCTTTTGAGATATTTCATGCCATCTTTTTTCCCATTTACTTCCTTTAATTGCTGAAGGAACATCATATTTACCTCTTTTAGTCGCATTATAGATTGATTCTATGGACATATCTTTAGATCTTTGACGTTCATCTTGGTGTTGAACAATAAGATTCTTCTCGTCTAAAATCTGAATTTTGAATTGTTTCAAGTATTGAAACGCGGGTTGTTCATCATTCATTGCTGCTTTAATTAATTCTTCTGTTAAGTTAAGATTTTCTGTTATGTCTAAAATCTCCACATCATTAATTTTTTGAGCTATTTGTGGTTGCCAATAATCATGGGTTTCAAGAAAGTTTCCTATTGGGTATACTGGTCTAGAACTATCTATTTTTTCTAGGGCTTCATCAGATATCAATAAATCTGAGTCTTCTCTTGCAAGAGCTAACATTGATTCTAGTCTTCTCCTAATCCTTTTAGGTGTATACTCATTTTCTACCAGTGCAGCAATATCTTTTAATGCACGGGTGGTTAAGTTAAATTCTATATTCGTTGGGGTGCATAAAGGAGTTATCATTCTTGCAACTTCTGTTTTTACAGCGTCTTTTCCCTTCTTTTGCATTTGAGTATAGAGAACACCGATTTCATGCAAGTATTCTTTTGTTTCATCAAATAAATCTGAATTTATTATATCTGGAGATAGAACTTTATCGAACTTGTATGGTTTGTTGTTTTTAACTATGAATAAATCTGAAGCGTCAACAAATCTCATTGATTGTTGAAGTGCAGAAAATCCAAATATCATTTGGCAAAAGAATAGAGTTTCTAATCTTGTTGCTCCATTGCTGTTGTTTCCTCCTTTGCCAAAAATAAACTTATATCCTGCAAGTTCATCAACAGCATTATGATCTGATAGCGCACTTTTATCATAAATTTCATCGGCTATTAAGTCATAATCTTTTGTTACTGATTTATTATCAAGATTTTTAACTAAATTAATTCCTAATTTTGGGGACTTACAGCCATTTGCACTTGATAGAACAGAAGTTTCATTATCATATCCTTTCTGATTAAAGAAAGGGAGCATTCTTGTTTTTACTCCTTCAGAATCAGTAGTAGATAAGAAAGAGAACTCTTGATTATTACGCCCAACTTTAGATTCTTTTATAACTATTAAACTATTAACTTTTTGTGCAAGATTACCTTTCGTTTTAACAACCCCTCAAATAATAACTACCTTAACCGGGATTATCAAATTATAATAAGAGTCCGAAGGAATATCTTCTCGATACTAGAATTATAATCTATGATTTGTTTGTCATTTAAATACTTAGAATTAATTTTCCTGTTTTGGTTAATGATATAATGTTTCTATTTGCAACTTTCTTTATGGATATGATATTCATCCTCCTGAATTTGTCGACATAATAGTTAAACTCTGCCCTCTTTTTATTATCATCATTTTTATTGAATAAGCTAATGTAGTCTTGCACGATCATGGAATCTTTTTTATCTAATAAGACTAAGAAATCTTTTTCTTTTTTAGATAGGTTTACGTTTGTTGGAATTGTCGGTAGTTCAATGACTTTCTCAAAGCCATAGTGCCAATCCTTTTCGCTTAATAATTCTGAATTAAGTTCAGTCATAAATGTAAATTGTACTTTTAGATTAAATATTGAGGCGATGTTTTGTAGTATTGCACAAACAAAATGAGATCCAACAGAAATATTTATTATTATATCATATTTATCTTTATTTTTTTTGATATATTCGATTGTTCTTTCCATTACTTCATTATAATCATTAAATTTGAAAGAAATAATGTCAACCTCTGTGAACTCTTCAATTTTTTTTAGGAGTTTTTCTCCAACTTTTCTAACAATCAGATCAGATTGTCTTCTATAGCTTTTTTTTGGTTCAGGGAATACAAGGCATACTTTTTCTGCCCCCGATCTAAATATGGTTTTAAGAATCATTTCTTTGTCCATATGCGCGAGCATTAGATATAGCTTCTTCATGTAGGGAACAAATCCCTGACAATATATAAATGTTACTCTTTTATAGTAGTTTAAAATGCTCTTTTTGTTAATTTTCAACAATCGAATTTATAAAATAATCAGAATGATTTTATGGTATGATAAATCTAAGAGAAACAGACACAATTGATTTTATCAAGATAGAACCAATCACCAAAGAGCAATACACTAAATTTATTGAAATGCTTGGTAAAGCAATTACCTTCTTTAATAATATACCTAAAAGTGAGACAATAAGAGTAATAAGTCATCTGGATGCAGACGGAATAACTTCTGCAGCAGGAATGTTAAATGCACTAAATAACGAAAACAAAGAATATGATTTAACTATTTATTCACAACTGACAGATGATGTGTGTCAAGAGATTGCTAAAGAAGAATTTACTTATTATATTATCACGGATTTAGGTTCTAGCCAGCTAAAGAGTATTAATGCTCATTTGAAAAATAAAAAAATACTGATTCTTGATCATCACACCCCTCAGGAAGAAGCAAAATTTAATATTGTACATATTAATCCTCATCTAGTGGGGATAGATGGCTCTGCACACATTTCTGGCAGTGGAATAGTATTCTTTTTTGCAGGATTATTGAATAAAAAGAACTATGACTTTGCACACATAGCACTGGTTGGTGCAATAGGAGATGTGCAAGAACTAAATGGTGGTTTCACAGGTTTAAATAATATTATTCTTGATATTGCAATTCAACAGAAAAAGATTATGATAAAAAAAGAGTTAAATCTCTTTGGAAAGCAAACAAGACCTCTGGTAAAACTTCTTGAGTACAGTTCTGATCTGAATATTCCTGGAATAACT
>Ga0207996_1000815_pt1 | contig 25073 bp, 22 predicted proteins | sample AntAceMetag02UKG_FD_184773 | JGI IMG/M metagenome (GOLD analysis project Ga0207996, IMG submission 184773) | Saline lake microbial communities from Ace Lake, Antarctica - Antarctic Ace Lake Metagenome 02UKG (SPAdes) (version 2) | ecosystem: Environmental > Aquatic > Non-marine Saline and...
TCTTCCTATGATCGCAATACTTACCACATTATAATTCGGAATCCCGCCCAGATTGTGGGCCAAACCGAGGCGTGCACTACTCACCTTTCTCTCTTCCGGCACCCTTTCCAAAATTTGCTCATAAAGCGCGTAGAGCATCCTCAACCCCGATGCGCCTATAGGATGCCCGAAACACTTTAACCCTCCATCAACCTGACAGGGAATCTTTCCATCAAGATCATAAAAGCCGCTCATGACGTCATCATAGGCCTTCCCCCTGGGGGATATATGAATATCTTCATAGGTCACAAATTCAGTGATGGAAAAACAGTCGTGAAGCTCCATCATATTAATTTCTTCTTTCGGATTCTTGATGCCCGCCTCCTCATACGCCTTGAGGCTGGCCCGGGTGGTCGACTCCACATGCGCCCCATCCCAGTTGTTATAGATGCTCTCTTCCCCTGAACTACATGCCACCTGAAGCGCCTTCACCATCACGTAATCTTGATCCTTTTTGAGGCTCTTTGCTATCTCGGGCGTGGTAACCAGTGCGGCTGCTGACCCGTCGCTTACCCCGCAGCAATCGAATAATCCTAAAGGATAAGCTATCATGGGGGCTGACATAACTTGCTGTTCGCTCACCGGCCTACGCAAATGGGCCTTTGGATTCATAGCCCCATTTTTATGGCTTTTTACTGAGACGTGAGCGATTGCTTCTTTGATCTTCTCCATCGGTAGATCGTATACAGACGAGTAGGCCGTGGCTAACTGAGCAAATTGCCCCGGCGCCGTCCAGTTGGTGCCAATGGCGAAGTCCATAACACCGTATGATCCGGCGTTGGGCAAACCGGCAAAACCCGTGTCCTTGAGTTTCTCCATACCCAGAGCGAGAGCAATATCAACAGCGCCTGAAGCTACGGCGTAGCAGGCGCCCCTGAAGGCCTCTGTGGCGGTAGCACAGAAATTCTCTACCCTGGTGACGGGAACATAGGGTAGTTTTAATGCAACGGCCATGGGTATGGCAGATTTTCCCACATTTACCTCCTCATAGTGAGTGCCGAAATATCCCGCCTGAATATCCTTCTTTTCGATCCCTGCATCTTCCAAGCATTCCTCAAAGGCCTCTACCATCAGGTCTTCCCCGCTCGCCTCCCAGCGCTCACCGAATTTGGTGCAACCCATACCGATAATCGCAATTTTATTATTAATACCCGTTGCCAATTATACCACCTCCTTTACAGGAACAGCCTTCCAGAAATACCCTGAAATATCCCGTTTCTCATCATGATATTTTTTGCGAAAACTAAAGAAAACAGTCTTTCCCACCGATAGGGAATCAAGATCACAATCAGTAAAATCAAACATGAACCTTCCACCTATATCAAATTCGACGGACCCGTAGATGGCAGGGGGATCATAGGAGGCCGCCAGATTGTCGGCCGTGAAGCTGATGATTTTCCCCTTTTTGTCTGAAAAAAGGATCTCCTCCATCTGATTGACCGCGCCGCACTCAGGTTTTACACAAACATTTTGGGGAGGATATTGAGCTGTGCCGCATTTCATACATTTCGAGCCCCATAGACCCAGCAGCGCCTTTCTCATCCTCCAGTTAACAGACCACCGGGTCCAGAGATCGACCTCGGATCTGGTGCCTAGATCTCCCGGCAATATCCCTCTCCAGACCGAGTATTTCTCATACCTGTCAAGCTCCGCCCTTCGATCCAAATACCCGGAAATGCCTCTGTCGGCACTCTCATTATCGATATTGTCTGTGACCTCAAAATATAGGGCATCACACCCGCTGCCAAAGCCAACCACCATAATCTTTTCTCCAGGTTTTGCCTTCTCCATGGCATTTACCAGCATTACCAATGGCTGAGCGGTCCCGGCCTCACCGATCTGCGAGAGGAAATCGTCCTGTTCCATTTCAGGGCTAATACTGAGAATCTTGTTCAGCTTCCTCCGTTCAGCACCGTAGTGACAAGGATAGATAACTTTGGAGAAGTCCGTGATTTTCAATTGGTATTTTTCCAGCAGACCATTGATCGCCTCCGGAATGAGAAAATCATATCCCATATCCCTGATCCAGCGATCTTCCCATTGACGATCATATTTGGCAGATGCACCACGGTAGTGATCCACAAAATCGTAGGTAGTTGAGTACCCCCCCTTATATTCAGCGATCACGTTTTTGTCGCCTATCAGTAAGGCGGCTCCCGCATCTCCAAAGATCATTTCCTGGGGGGACCCGGGTTTACCCAAACGGCAATCAGAGGAGCATACCATAATGTCCTTGATCCGCCCTGATTCAGCGCTCTCCAACGCTGTCAGAAGCGCAGTGGTACCTGCCTTGAGACACCCACAGAAATCCGCGGCCCTGATATGTTCATTCACGGCCAAAGCACCTGCGACTATCCCTGCGTTCAGCCTTTCCTTGTACGGCATGCTTGTTGAAGCAAAAAAAACGCCCTGCACGCGCGATCGCGATATCCCTTTCAAACAGTCGATACCAGCAGCAACGGCCATTGTGATGCTGTCTTCATCAAAATTGGCCACCGACCTTTCACCTTTGGCATTACCAATCGTGGAAGCGTTCATCCATCCCATGGCTTCGAAGATCTTCATGCGGTTTAATCGGTACCGCGGCACGTATCCGCCATAAGAACAAATTCCAACCATATCATCCTCCTTTTATCAAAAAATCCAAAAACAAATAAATATCCCTATAGAATTACTATTTTTGTGGCCTCCACCACGAAAGTGCCTGCTCGAACTTCGCGGGCAAATCTGAAAAATTTTCTGGCTTCCTTAATCGACGTGTTGATCTTTAATACGTAAGAGCTTTACCTTAATACCTCCGGGGAGCTGCCCTTGTTGAAACTCATTCTCCTTTGAAATCCGGTGAACGCTTTCCAACATAGGCAGCGATCCCTTCACGACCGTCTGCACTACGGGCCATCTCAGAGATGGAACGGCTCTCATGCTTCATCTGCCCCTCGAATGAATCGGTTAAACCGTTTTGAAGGAGGCGTTTGGTCGCTCCGAACGCCTTCGTGGGGCCTGCTGCCAACTGACTTGCCAGGGCCTCGGCCTCGGTGATCAAATCCTTCTCCGGTACCACGCGGTTCACGATGCCCCATTCGAGCGCCTCCTTTGCAGAGAGTAGCCGGTTGGTCAATGCCATCTCAAGCGTTCGCTTGAGGCCCACAAGGCGGGTTAAGGTGTAAGTGGCGCCGCCATCCGGCGTGAGTCCCAATCTTGTATAGGCCAGAGTAAATCTGGCCGATTCAGCCGCAACCACCATGTCGCAGGCACAGACAAGGCTCAACCCGGCACCTGCAACACTCCCGTTCACTGCGGCAACCACGGGGGGATCCATCCGCACAAGGTATGACATTGCAACATGAAGATAGGTGGTGATCTCTTTCAGATGATGCGGCGCATTTTCGCCCTGATCGGCAAATCCTTTAACATCTCCACCCCCGCAGAAGATGGGTCCGGCGCCGGTGATCAGCACTGCCCGGATTAAAGGGTCCTCGTCGCAGTGCATGGCAGCGCGCATGAGTTCCCCGGCCAGTTCAAGACTAATCGAGTTGGCCGCTTCCGACCTGTTCAGGGTGATGTGCCCGACATTTTCCTTGATATCAAAAAGAAGGGTTTTAAACTGCATAGCGATCTATACTCCTTTCTTGTGAAAACATCTTTTCATTTTTCTTAACAGATTATGGATGACTATTCATTTGGTTTTTGGGGCAGGCCTTCTGGCACTCGTGGCATTTGATCCACGCATTATAGCCCGCCGTGTTAAAGATGGTCTCTATGTTTTTACGGCCCCGCGGGTCCCGCAGGGCAAGGGGATAAATGGCATGCCTTATGCTATATGCCAAACAGGTGGCCTTGTCGAAAACGCCATCCTGAAATGCCCCGGCCGGGCATGCCTTCTGGCATGCATTACATTCCGGGGGGCATGGCTCCTCGATGATTGGGTCCCCGGGGATCTTTGCGTTTGTTACCACAGCCGCCAACCTGAGAAGTGAACCATGTTCGGGATGAAAGAAAAGACCATTGCGGCCAAAGGCACCCAGACCTGCATGGACCGCGGCATGCTTCAGTGAAAGGATGCCCCAGGGCTCTTCCCCATGATAGACAACCGGCGCATAAGAGGGGACTTGAACAGCCAGGTAACCCTGAGTCTCGACACGGTTGGCCAGGTCCATGGTCAATTCGTCTAAGTAGGGATAGAGAGTATGATAACTCCGGTGAAGGAGATAGAGTCCATACTCCGGAGAGTGGAGGACACCTTTTGGCACGAGTCGTCCGAATACAATGACTGTGGCCGCATCCTTGCAGACCAAGGAAGGGTGGTGCCCCGCCGGAGCCTCGTGAAAGCGTTCCACAGGGGCAAACCCTACGACGTCCACCCTCCCATCGAGCCAGCCAAGAATTTTCGTCTTCAAAGTCTCAACCATTTCTCTTCCCTTTTTTACTCGTGAATAATTTGACAAGTTGAAAAGATCATCGAATTGGAGAGGGTCAGTTGATGACCTTTTTTTATGCAAAAGAAAGGCGGGATTTTTTTACGGTCCTAATACCCCAGCTCCTGAGCTACTCTTTCCCTGTGAAAAGCCGCATCTCCAAAAAGGGCTCCCAGGCATTTAGCCCTCTTGAGGTAGATATGCAGTTCGTGTTCCCAGGAAAAGCCGATGCCACCTAATATCTGGAGAACCTCCTTGGTGGCCTTCCGATACATGTCACTAGAAAAAATTTTGGCTCCAGATGCATTTATGGTAGCCTCTCTTTCGTCTTGTTCCTGGGCCCAGGCAGCATAATAAGCAATGGATCGGGAGCATTCCACCCCCATCAATAGTTCGGCGCATTTATGCTTGATGGCCTGAAAACTACCGATAGCCTGGCCAAATTGAACCCTCGTCTTGGCGTACTCAATCCCCATATCAAGGACCTTCCGGCCGCCACCCACCATGTCCAAAGAATAGGCGACATTTACCCTGTTAAAGACCTGCCTAAGAAAAGCGTCGGCCGCACCGGCTTGCCCTAATAAAGCGTCCTTGGGGACTGCGACATTATTGAAAACGACCTCGCAAAGGTTCACGGTCCTGTCCATGGTGGGTAGAACCTTTATTCCAACCCCTGGATCTTCTTTTTCAACCAGGAACAGACCTGTCCCTTCCTCAGTCTTGACAACACAGATGATAAAATCGGCCAGGTCTGCATCCGGTACAAAGATCTTTGTGCCATTTAGGGTAAAGGATTCTCCAGCGCTATTGGCCGTTAGTGTTATATTGTCCAGGCTGCTCAAATCACCCGGTTCGGCCCAGGCTAATGTTCCTTTAACCTCTCCCATGGCCATCTTCGGGAGGTAGGCATCTTTCTGATTAGGATTTCCGGCCAACCGGATGGCTTCACCGGCAAGCACAACCGATGATATAAACGGCCCCGGCATGGGGCCTCTGCCCATTTCTTCAAGAATTATCCCAAGGTCTACAAAGCTTAAACCTAAACCGCCGTATTCCTCGGGGATTAAGACCGCAGTCCAACCCAACTCGGCTATTTTCTGCCACATCTCGTCGGTGAAGAAGGTCTTGTTATCTACAAACTGTTTAATGTAGTCAACACTACATTCCTTCTCAACGAAACGTTTCGCTGAATCCCGCAGGATCTCCTGTTCCTGACTGAAATCGAAGTCCATTTTTAGAGTGTTCCCCCTCTATCCTTTTTTTACTATCCTGGCCGAATCCTTGGGCAGGCCTAAAACCCGCTCACCGATAATGTTCTTCTGAATTTCAGAAGTTCCCTGTTCAATGGTATTTCCTTTGGCCCGCAGGAAATGAAATCCCCATTTCCCGTTATCAATGCTGTATTTGCTTTTGGCGGTCAATTGGTGATAAGGACCTAACATGTCTATTGCCACTTCTGTCATCTCCTGGTGCAGTTCGCTCCAGAACAGCTTTCCTACTGAGCCTTCCGGCCCTGGCATTTCTCCTTTGGCAAGCTTGGACATATTTCTGTAACCGCTGCAACGCATGACAGACAGTTCAACATAAATCTGTGCGAGTTTCTGTCGAATTATTGGATCCTTTGATGCGACCCGCCCATTTAGCTCCAGTCTCTTTGCCAATGCGACTATCTCATTATATTCCTTGAGAAAAGTGGAGGCCATGGCCACTTCCCCAAGATACCGTTCATGACCTAACGTAGTAAGGGCTACCTTCCATCCATCACCTTCCCTGCCTACCCGCATCGCCTCAGGGACCCTCACATCTTCGAAAAAAATCTCGTTAAATTCAGCTTCCCCTGCGATGTTCATTATGGGACGAACTTGGATTCCCGGCAGTTTCATATCCACCAGGAAATAGCTCAGGCCTTTGTGTTTGGCCACGGTGTTGTCTGTTCTACAGACTAATATGCACCAATCAGCTATGTGGGCAAAACTGCTCCAGATCTTCTGCCCGTTAATAATATATTCATCCCCCTCCTTGGCTGTCCGGGTGCCGAGGCTGGCGAGGTCAGAGCCTGCGTTGGGCTCTGAGAACCCCTGGCTCCAGATGATCTGACCGTTGAGGGTTTTGGGCAGGAATTCCTGCTTTTGAGTCTCGTTTCCCCAGGCGAGGATGGTCGGGGCTGCCAGACCGAGTGAGATGACGTGGCATCCACCCATGGCGTGGAAGTAGACAGGCCCGGTCAATTCCGATACAATTATGTTTTCCATGACATTGCCTTCAGCACCACCATAGCTCTTGGGAAAATTGATCCCCGCATATCCGGCATCAAAGAGGGCGCCTTGGAACCGCCTGTATTCTTCGGCCATTTTGTCCCAGGTGCCGGGAGACACATATTGGGGTGCGCCGAAACCCTCAGGGACGTGTGAACTTAGCCACGTTTCAAATTTATCTTTGAATGCCTGCTCTGCTGCGTTGTATAGAAAATCCATACTTATCTCCGAAAGGTTTCTGTTTGCTCAGGTCTCTTTTCATCTTCATAAAGAGGGTGTGTTCAATCACGTTCCTAAGGGATCGTCAGGCCCCCATCGATGATAACGTGTTCACCAACCACATAATTTGACAAATCCGAGGCTAAGAAAACCACAAGGTTAGCGACCTCTTCGGGGTCGGCAAATCGTCTGATCGGTATCCCTTTCAGTATGCTCTCTCTCTTGCCACCCTGAATGAACTGTTCAACCAATTCCGTGCTCACCATACCGGGCCCGATAGCATTGACGTTGATATTATGCCTGATCCACTCAATGGCCACGGACCTGGTAAAATGGATTATGGCCGCCTTGCTGGCATGATAGGACGCATTATTGGGCCCGGCGACGACCCCTCCAGTGGAGGCCAGGTTGATGACTTTTCCGTACTGTTTTTTTATCATATAATGACCCGCTGACTGGGTGCACAAAAAGACGCCCTTCAGGTTGACAGCCATGACCCTATCCCAGGCCTCTTCGCTCTGTTCCATCAACGGGCCCGGCGCCATAATGGCGGCATTGTTCACGAGGATATGCAGCCCGCCCATTTGATCATGAGCCGAGGACATAAGCTTTTCAACAGATTCTTTTTGTGTGACATCCGTTTGAATTGGGAGTGCCCGTCTTCCCTTTGAGCGTATCTGCAGAGCGGCTTCCTCAAGCTGGGAAAGGGTTCTGGCTGCAAGGACCACATCGGCTCCAGCCTCGGCCAGGGCGATGGCTGTGGATTTTCCGATACCTCTTCCGGCACCGGTCACTACCGCCACCTTCCCCCTTAGATCAATCTCCATGGCCATTTTTCGATTCTCCTGTTCCTTCACAATGAACGAGCCCCCACGGCTCAGGCCATAAACGAACCACCGTCGCAATTGATGGTCTGCCCTGTGATATATGATGCCTCATCCGAAGCGAGGAACACGGCAAGATGGGCCACCTCTTCCGGCTCGCCAAACCGCCCTAAGGGGATACCGGCCTTAAGCCGTTCCTGGCCCTGTTCCGGAACTGCCTTCAACATATCGGTCCAGATAGTTCCGGGGGAGATGCAATTGCAGGTAACGCCTTTTCGGCACAGTTCTTTGGCTGCCGTGCGGGTCATCGCCACAACGCCCCCCTTTGAAGTAGCGTAGTTTAGCTGCCCCACGTTGCCATATCTTGAGGTGGAGGATATGTTGATAATGGTTCCTTTTCCTTGGGACCGCATATATGTGGCCGCGGCCTGAAGGCAATTGAAGGTGCCTTTCAGGTTTACGTCCATCACCTCCTCCCACTGTGCCTGGGTCATTTTGTGCAAAATGGCATCCCGGGTGATAGCAGCATTGTTCACCATCACGTCCAGAGTCCCGAACGCCTTTATTGTATTATCAACCATTTTGCCGACGAAATCTCTGTCTGCGATATTGCCTACGGCCAGCAGGCATGTGCCATTCATTTCATCCACCTTTGATTTTACCGCCTTTAGAGCCTTCTCATCAACATCGCACAGGGTGACCTTGGCACCCTCTTCAATAAACCGATATATGATGGCTTCTCCTATTCCCCGTCCAGAGCCTGTCACAATGGCTACTTTGTTGCTAAGTCTCACAATCATCCTCCCGTATTTTAACGAAGTTAAACGCCTGTTCTTGCTAACACCTCAAACTCTCCGGAAACCTTTGTCTTCCCGTTCTGGTCTTCAGCCAGTGTGTCGCAGATAACAAAAAGCTCCTCATCTGATTCTTTTTTTTCCTTTACAACAGCCTTCACAGTAATCACATCCCCAGGATAAGTCATGCCCATAAACCGGACCTTGAATCGTTTCAGATCACGCGTTTTTACCCACCCCGAGATGGCCTGTCCCATGAATCCCATGATAAGAATCCCCTGTGCTATTACGCCTGTCAGGCCGCCCTTTTGAGCCACACTGTCATCGGTATGTAGGGGGTTGAAATCGCCCGATGCCCCCGCATAACGAACAAGCTGCACCTTGGTAATGGGATCCTTTGTAAGCGACGGCAGCGAGTCGCCCACTTCCAATCCATTGAAATCAACATAATGCAGCATTTTTATATCACCCCGCTTCTCTGATCATTGTGTCTCGATTATCAACGACTTGGCTCTCATAACCTCTTTTCCCTCCTGGTTGAAAAAAAGGGTACGGAGCGTGATCAAATCCATTGGACCGGTTTTCGTTTTCTTTTCAACAATTGACTCAAAATGCATATCGCATGTCAGCCGGTCTCCAGCATAGATTTCATCGAGATATTCGTATTCCTCTTCTCCGTGGAGTACATTTTTCAAGGATACACCGAGTGCTTCAAAGGCCTTGAGATAGGCCCCGGTAAATTCCTGTAAAGCCAAGGTTATGAAGGTAGGGGGACAAGGAATATCAAGATATCCCTCAGCCAAAGCAGCTTCCTTCGTCAGAAAAACGGGTTTTTTTTCGCCGATGGCCTCAGCAAACTCTTTAATCTTTACCCTTTCCACCACAAAGACGTAAGGCGGCAGGCCTAACCCCACCTTTGAAACGTCAGCCATGAACTTGTCCTCTCTAATCCTTCTTCTATTAATTACGCGATAATGAAAGGCCCACCCAGGTTGCTAAAGGCTTCCTTTCCGGGGTTTCAGGCAGATATCCACTACACTTTCAGTAAGATGGCCTCGCCTTGTCCCAGGCCGCCGCAGATGGCTGCAACACCGGTTCCTCCTCCCCTACGCAGTAACTCGTACATCAGGGTCATTGTTATTCGGGCGCCGCTCGCCCCCACCGGGTGCCCGATAGCAATGGCTCCCCCATTGACGTTTGTCTTATCCTGGAGATCTTTCCACTTATCGAGGTCCATCCCTGCCAAGATCTTCAACGACACTAACGTTACGGCAGCAAAGGCTTCATTAATTTCAATAAGATCTATATGATCTATAGTCTTCCCGCACTTGGTCAGGAGCTTTTCTATTGCTGTCGCCGGCAAGGTGGGCATATATTTCGGTTCACCCCCGGCCCATTCCATTGCCTCAATGGTTGCCAGAGGTTTCAGGCCTTTGGCAAGGGCCTTTTCCCTACTCATTATGACGATGGCGGCGCCACCGGAGTTCATGCCGGGGGCGTTCCCAGCGGTCACGGTAGGGCTTCCATAAATCGGTTTCAGCTTGGCCAGCCGTTCCATGGACGTTTCTCGGGGCGGTTCGTCTTTGTCGAGCAAGATTGGATTGCCCTTGCTCTGGGGGATCTCAAAGGACATGATTTCTTCACCTACCTTGAATTTTTCATCTTTGTACGCCTGGGCCCATCGCTCCTGGCTTCGAAGTCCCCATCTGTCCTGATCCTTTCTTGTTACATCATATTCAAGCGCCACTTCCCCTGAATCCAGCGCAACGGCGTTGAACCCTTTCTTTTCGTAACCCAGTTCAAAAAGAACATCCACCTGCTGAATATGTCCCAGCCTTTGCCCCCATCTTGAGTGCTTGGCCTCAATCAGGTGGCATGCATTGGCCATGTTTTCAGCTCCGCACGCAACTATGATATCTGCCTCTCCTGAACGGATGGCTCGATGCCCCAGGTGGATCGCCGTCATTGAAGAACAGCACGCCCTGTCCAAGGTCAGGGAAATGTTCTCCGCCGGGAGCCCGGCGAGAAGGGTAACCTGCCTTGCGGGCACATTCAGATAAGGTGCATATTCAGCGGGAATACATGTTCCATAATAAAGTTCATCGATCTCAGAAGGTTCAAGCCCGGTGCGATCTATCACCTCCTTGACTACCATTACGCCGTAATCGATACTCGGAATATTGCTAGTGACTCCTCCAAAACGCCCAAAGGGGGTCCTAACTGCATCGACGATCACCACATCTCTGCCATCATCCATTTACATATCTCCCTAATTAGTTTAAACATATTTTTTGTTCAGACCCTATTCCACCTGTTCCAGCCAAAGCCACGGCTCTTTCCGCCATGTCTTATCAGACTTCGTTTTCAAAGTTTCATCCCTAAAGAACAAAATTCCTCTTCACCAGGATGGATCCATCCACAGATTTCACATTGGGGCAACCGGTGAGGGTCATGGCCCTCTGCAGTTGGGCAGTCATCTCGTTGATCATATCCCGAACGCCAATGTGTCCGTCGGCAATGTGGGCCAGCAGAATTGCCTGACCGACCAATACCCCGTCCGCCCCCATGGCCAGGGCCTTTAGGACATCGCTGCCCCTCATAAAACCACCATCCGCAAAAATGACCATCTCCCTGCCCACAACCTCACGCACGAGCGGCAAAACCTCCAAGGCGTGCGCGCAAAAGTCCAGGACCATTGCGCGGTGATTGGAAACCACGATGGCATCAGCTCCGATCTTCAAGGCCTTGTGCGCGTCATCCTCATGGAGCACACCCTTAACGATGAAGGGGAGTTCGGTTTCTTGACGAAGTTCTGCTAACTCCTCAGAGGTTAAAGGGGCCATTTCGGCATCAAAAAAGGTTTTATGACCTCCCTTTCCCCCTTTAACAAAATCGATGTCTGTCCCGACGGCTACGGCACCCAAAGCCTCGGCCTCTTTCATCTCCGCAACCATTTTCTTTCTATCTTTAAATGGTTTGGAGATGCGATAAGTAGGAACGCCTACGTCCATGACCCCGGCAAAGTCCTTGGAGCCTGTTATCCCCACACCCATCATGGAACCCGCTTCTTTCATTCCCATTGCCCAAGAGGTGAGGGGGTTTTTTATCCCTCCTGCCCTCGGGTTGGACAAGGCACCCGCCAGAATAGGTGTGGACAGTTCACGACCAAAAAGATGGGTGTGCGTATCCGCCGGCCTGGCATCAATGGTTCGAAGCTTAAGGGCAATGGTTTTAAAAAATTCATTATTGGTTACCCTGCTGTATCCGGTTTCTGTTCCATAAAAAGTCAATGCGTCAAAAATGCCCTTTTCTTTCATCTCTTTTTCGGCTGCTTCAAGCAATTCATCATATTTCACGGTTCAGACCTCCTCAATTTATAAATGCAATCAGAGTCCACCCAGGCCATTGGGCAAACCGCTTGGCATCTCCGAAATGGATGCCCACCCGCCCTCGCCGAGGCACCCGGCTATTACATGATTTTTACCTCGCGCGTGATGATAAAGGGTAAAGGTTCCGTAAGAAAATTTCTCTCGTCGGCGCGGGTAGCCGTGTACTCGGGCGCGGTGGCCGAGAGGCGCATGGCAGCCGTGTCGGCAAACCAGGTCTCAGCAACCCCATCGTAAGCAGGGAATGCCTCTTTCTCATACTCATCCATCAGCGTATGGGACTGCACATAACGCTGAATCACCTCGATCTTTGCCGCCAGAGGCCCATGAAAATCGCGCCAGTAGGAATGAAATTCAACGATGGGCATTCCCTGTTTGCGCGTTACCAGTTCGATGTTTTTTACCATCCCTTCTCGAATGGTACCCGGTTTGATCTCGATCTCTTCGGTTACGATGTGCCTCACCCGATTCGTGTCCACAAAACTTGCCAAATCCGCCATGGCAACCCTACCGGCCGGTGTCTCTGTAGCCGAGGCGAAATCGGCCGTTGAATCGAATGAGATCTCTTCCACACCATCTAAGACCGGAGGTGAGGGCCGGCTGTAGCCCGACAACAGTGTGTGACATTGCACGCAGCGTTGTAGCCCGGGAATCTGTCGGACCAGATCCGCATGTGTTGTGCGCCAGTACTCTTGAAAGTCTTCTACCGAGAGATCCGACCTTCTATTGAATAAATAAATTGCCTTGATCATGATGGTACTCTCCCTTCTTAATGGATCCTCCCTTTGACTTAGTCGCTGCACGGCCGCGATTTGTAACACCTTCAACAGCCTGCATACTCAGATCTCACGAGCCGTCTTTGCCCCTTCATAAATGGCGCACAAGGCACCCCTCGCTTCTAAGGCATCTCCGATGGTGCGGATTTTGTAAGACCCGGAATCCGGGCTGCCGGCCAAGTTCGTCTGCGCCCCGTACCCTGCCGCAATGATGACGTTATCTATAGGTCCTACAATTTCTTCAAGCTCTTCCTTCTCAATGGTAACTTCATTTCTGGAGATTTTTTTCACCTTAGAGGATATCTTGATCTCAACCTTTTGATCTCGAAGCCTTTCACGGAGAAAGCGTGCGGAAGGGGCATCAGTGTGAGGGATAATGTCTGGAAGAATTTCCGTCAAAATCACCTTTTTTCCTCTGGCGGAGAGAAAATCCGCTACCTCGCATCCTACCATGCCCCCGCCTATGACCAAGACGCTGTTGCCCACGTTCTCTTTTTCAAGGAGCACATCTTGGGCAAGCATCACATTATTTGATTCGGCTCCTTGAATGGGAGGGATCAAAGGCAAAGCCCCTGTGGCTATGATAAGGTCGTCGAACTTCAATTTCTCCAGCTCTTCCGGCGTTGCCTCCTTTTCCGTTTCCACACGAACGCCCAGCCTTCTTATTTCAAGCTCCAGATAACGAACGCCCTTAAGGATTTCGGTTTTCTTTGGAGGGACTGAAGCCAGACGAAAGTTTCCTCCTAATTGAGAGGATTTTTCAAGAATGGTGACTTCATGACCCCTGAGGGAGGCGACCCGGGCGAATTCCATTCCGGCAGGTCCACCCCCTACAACAAGGACTCTCTTGAATTTCTTCACAGGATGAATCTCAAATTCCTTTTCTCGACCGGTTTCCGGATTCATCAGGCAGCAACGATCGATTTGTCTACGGCACCCCTGATTGCAGGCAATACAGGGCCGGATCTCATCGAAGCGTCCTTCCAATGCCTTAAGGGGAAGCTGCGGATCCGCCCACAAAGCCCTTCCCATAGAGATCAGATCGGCCTTCCCCTCTTTAATGAGGGAATCGGCTATGTGAGGATCATTTATCCTGCCTGCAATGATGATGGGTACCGATACGTTCTTTCTGACGGCTTCGGCCAGTGGGGCCAGAAAACCTGGCTCCACGTCCATTGGGGGAATGGTCATGTGGATGGATTCAGCCACCCCGCAGGAGATATGGAGATAGGAAATGCCGTCGCCGGATAGTTGAACTGCAATCCCCATGGTATCCTCTATGTGGAGCCCCCCCTTTACATAGTCCTCACCATTCAAGCGACATCCAATAATAAAATCAGAGGGAACATCTCTCTTTATACGTTTCAGGATTCCCTTTAAGAACTTGACCCTTGCAATGAGGTCCCCTCCGTATTCATCCGAGCGAAGGTTGGTTCGGGGAGATAAAAACTGGTGAACGAGGTAACCATGTGCCCCGTGAATCTCGACCCCATCGAAACCGGCTTCACAGGCCCTCATAGCTGCCTCTGCAAATTTCCTTTCAATAGTCTTGATCTCTTCAATGGAAAGCGCCAGCGGGGTTTCTCCAAAAGGGGCACATGGAATGGAAGAGGGTGCATAAGGCTGATTGCCGGTTATTTCAGAAGATGTCTGTCTCCCCGCATGGGCCAACTGAAGGAGTATCTTGGTGCCGGTGGAACGGGCCATTTTTATAAATTCAGTGAGTGGAAGAACAAAAGAGTCGTCGTGCAGGCACAACCAATTGGGAGAACCTTTCCCCTCGGTTGACACGGATGCAGCCTCTACAATGATAAGTCCCGCACCCCCTTGGACGCGTGCGGCATAGTAGGCGATCTGCCTGTCAGTCATGAACCCGTCAGGCGAGGCATAATTCGTTACCATCGGGGGCATGACAAAACGGTTCTTCAAATGAAGATTACCTCTTTCTAAGGGCTGATTCATAAATCTCAAAGGTTGCACCTGTCATCCCTCCTTAGAAACGGCCTTAACAGGGGATTTTTCCCATCCGAACGCCGTTCGGGGCCGCGACCTGGCCGGGCGGTGAGATTGCATTTTTCAATTCTGCATAAGAGTCCTCTAAGTTGGGTGGATGACACAGCGGGATCATGCGCCATCTGGTCGGTAAGAAGGTTGTCATTCACCGTCTTCCACCCGTCATCGAAACCGTACCAAAATCCATGGTAGACATGAATCACACCAGGATGAAGGCCCTCAAATGGTCTGACCCTTGCTGAAGGGCGATGGTTCCCTTGCCTTGTTGGACTACATTGTCGGACTTGGATCGATCCTTATTTGCAAATGCAGGCCCGGCAGAATCCCATTGCCAGCGCTAGATTCGCATCCCGACCAAAAACCCTGACTGAACAGCTTCCATAACTTTCCCAACTTTGGCAGCATCACCTATAGTGACTACCTTATATGCCTTCCCGGCAAGTTCTGCCGCAAAATCATTATTAGGTTTGCTCCCCACGGCCAGAAGAACGGTATCAGCGCTAATTTTTTCACTGTTATCGTTTTTGACGATCATTGCTCCATCGTCAACTATCTCCGTAACCTCCGTGTTCACAAGTATTTTTACCTTTGCGTTTTCCAGGTCCTTTAACAAATACATTCTGGTGGTAGGCGGCTCGTCGACTGCAATATCGGGCAGCATTTCAACCAGGGTTACCGCCTTGCCGTGGTTTGCCAAATGATTGGCAGTCTCAGCGCCCACCAGGCCTCCTCCGATGATAAGCACATTGGGGCCAACCACGACCTTTCCAGCAAGAACACTGTAAGCATTCTCAACGCACAACTTGTCAATACCCGGTATCTTAGGCACCATCGGCGTGCCGCCAGTTGCAAGAATGACCACATCCGGATGATGGAAGTCGATTAATTTGGATGTAACTTCGGTAGTCAAAAAAACACTGACTTTCAACTTTTCCAAGCAATTTTTTTGCCGGTTAATATAGCTACTGATTTCACCCTTGCTGGGCGGCACACTGGCCAGGTAGAATAGACCTCCCAATCTCTCTGTCTTTTCATACAATTGAACATCATGGCCTGCTCTTGCCGCGGTGGTAGCCGCTTCCATCCCCGCAGGACCGCCTCCGACTACCAGAACCCTTTTCTTTACGGCTGCCGGCTTTAAGATCCATTCAGACTCCTTCGCCAGTGTCGGATTCAGAACACATTTAACATGTTCATCTTTGAACAATGAACCTATGCACCCCTCATTACAGGCTATGCATGGTACGATGTCGTCAAAGTCGCCGGCTGACGCCTTATTGGGTAATTCTGGATCAGCCAAGGAAGCCCTAGCCATACCAACAAAATCGGTTTTGCCTGAGGCAACAATAGCATTGGCAACGAATGGATCATTGATTCTACCTGCAACAATAACAGGGATGTTTATCACCTTTTTTACTTCCGCGGCGTGATCGGCAAGCCACCCATGACACACTTGCGCAGGGGGTACAACCCTATCTATGCTTGCGTAAACACCCGCATTAAGACTCAAGACATCGACCCCTGCCTCTTCCAATATGATGGCTATTGCCTTTGTATCCTCAATAGTTCTGCCGCCGGGTACGAATTCCTCGGTAGAAAGCCTAAAACTCATTCCAAAATCCCTGCCGACTTTCTCTCGAATATTGGTTATGATCTCCAACGAAAAGCGCATTCTATTCAAGAGATGACCGCCATATTTGTCGGTTCTTTTATTGGAGTAGGGAGACATGAATTGCGCAACAAGGTACCCATGGGCGCCGTGGATTTCAATCCCGTCGAACCCCGCTTTTTTTGCCCTAAAGGCGGCATCGCCGAATTTTTCTACCAATATCTGGATCTCATCTATGCTAAGTTCATGCGGCATCTCCAGATCCTTGGGGCAAGGAATCGGGGAAGGCGCCACAGGCTGAAATCCGGTAATATCACTTTTTGTCTGCCTCCCAGCATGATATATTTGTGCAAATATTTTACAGTTGTATTGATGAACCCTTTTCGTTAACTCCGAATGACCTGCAATCTGTCCATCATCCCACAGTCCTGCGATACAGCGAAAGGCCTTTCCTGCCGGATCGATCGCATAATCTTCTGTAAAGATTAGTCCCCATCCTCCTTTTGCTTTGGCCTCATGGTAGGCTATATATTGTTCCGTAGCGGTGCCATCCTGATTGCAGCAATAGGTTACCATCGGAGTTACAACCAGCCTATTGGCAATTTCGATATTTCCAATTTTCATAGGGCTAAACAAATTCTTTAACACGCTATCTTTCTCTCCAATTATCTACACATTTAGCGCCATGTTAGCTCTTCTAGTAATTCTATTTTCCGCTTCTCTGCACTCCAATGATAGCTGGCAAATACGCCCAGATATCATTTTCCCTTACATAACTGCAGAGATAACGGATTTCCCTGCTTATTTCATCATTTCTGGCAAAAACGTACTAAAAAACGGAAAAATGATAAACAGAACCAAACAAAAGGCCATCATCAATACAAAGGGCAAAATCCCTATAAAAAGGTCCTCCAAACTGACATCGTGTTCAGCCACCCCTTTTACCGCATAAATATTTAAACCCACAGGCGGGGTAATGAGGCCGATTTCGATAGCCACAATCGTCACCATCGCGAAGTGAATCGGGTCTATCCCGAGTGCCATCGCTGCCGGGTGAAGGATAGGAATGGTGATGCTGAGCATGGAAATGGAATCAAAGAAACACCCCATGGCAATATAACCCAAGGCCACAACGGCCAAGAAACCCACACTCGATAGATTTAAATGGGTTACTGCCTCTAAGAGCCTGGGGGCCACTGTGGAGAGAACAAGAAAGCGAGAAAAAATGCCTGCCCCTATAAGTATAAGAAAAATCATAGCCGACGTGGCAGCCGTTCCGTAGATGGCCACCTTCATTCCCTTCGCGCGATCTCTGGTGGAGGAAAGATAGATAATTAAAAGTACAATGCAGGCCACGGCACCTGCCTCAGATGGACTAAAAACCCCTGAAAATATGCCGCCAAAAATAATGACTACGGTTAAGACCACACCCCAAATAAGCTTAAGAGAGGCGAGCCGCTCGCGCCATGTGGGTTTGTATTCTATTTTGCTCGCAAGGGTCGGTCTAAAATAGACCATCAACATAATTCCTAAGCAAAAAATGATAAAAAGCATAATGCCGGGACTGATGCCTCCGATCAAAAGCCTGCCAATGGAATCGTGAGTAAGAATACCATAAATAACGATAAGGACACTGGGCGGTATCAACATGCCGATGACTCCGCCTGAGGAACAGATCCCGTAAGCAAATCGTTTTTCATATCCCATTCGTCTCATTTCCGGCGCACTCAACTGAGCAAACACAGCGGCGGTTACCAGAGAAGAACCACACATAGTGCCAAACATTGTGCAGGCACCCACGGTCGCAACCCCAAGGCCGCCGTTTAGACGGTTGGTCCACAGGCGCAAGCATTCATAGGCACCGGAGCTGAGACCTCCCTCTTGAGCCAAAATGCCCATAAGTACATAGAGCGGCACAATCACCAGCGCATAGTTGCTGACACGTTCAAATGTGAGGGTTGCCGATGTGTATATGGAAGCATCCGGCCCTATTAAGAACATCATGCCTGCCAAACCCACTATCCCTAAGCTAACGGCGACGTGCACGCCCAGGGCGAGCAGAATCACCAAAACAATTACCCCGACAATTCCAATAATGAAAGGATCCATATTTGTTCAGTCCTTAAAATAGACGTTTACGGCTTCGAGGAAGTGTTGTATGGCGATTAGAAAAACGCCAACCGGTAAGGCCAGCTTGCCAAGCCACCAGGGCAGTGTCAAAAGCGCGGCGAACATCGGTTCCCTTACCTCCCAAGATGACCAGAAATGCAACCATGTCCCATAGGTAAGGACGCAAAAAAACAAAAAAGCAAGCAGATTCGCCACAAGGTCAAGACACGACTGACCCCTACTGGGAAATCGGCTGTATAAAAGAGTAACCCGAACATGGGCCCCCTTTATCAATGCAAAGGCAAGGGCCAAGCAAACAACCCAAGGCATTGTTAAAACGATGAGTTCAACGGCTCCTGGAATGGGTTTGTTGAACAGATGGCTGGATACCACATCAACGCACGTCAGAATCGCCACCAGATAAAGTAACAATCCACACATAAGGGCAAAGGTAAAATTTAAGCCCCTGCTCACGAGTGCGATTAAACGATAAATCTCCTTTAAATATTTAATCATGACAATCCAGTTCCATTAAAATCAATTCATCTTGTATAACAATAATTTTAAATACGGAAAGCTAAGAAATCATCCTTTCAATGTCCCTGCATTCTTCGGGTGCCTTCCTTCTGCTCAGTCCCGCAAAGGGCTTTATTTTCCATAATTGTCCCCCCATAAAAGCCGGGCTCGGCGAAGCGAATCAAGTTAACTTTTTGATTTTAGGAATTAACTTTGCACTGTTAGGAGAGACAAAGAGTCAAAGCGGACTCTTTGTCTCTTCAAAAAAAGGCTTTTGTTGATGATCTATTTGATGGCGAATTTACGGGGCCACTTATGCCCCTTCTCCTCGGCGAGTTTTATAAATCGATGGGCCATGTCCCAGATCTTTGGGTATTTACCTTCAAGTGATTTACACATGGTCGCGGGCGTATCCGGTACTAGAGCGGCCCATTGAATCAAAACTTTGTCGGAAAGATAGCCGTAGTATTTAACATCATTGGCTTGAAGAATCTTAAGGGAGTGTTCCATCTCTTGATCCGTCCCCTCGGCGTGACGTTTCTGAATTCTCTGGCCGATATCCATGAATAGCTTTTGCACTTGAGGTGTTAACGTATTCCATTTTTTCAAGTTACATACCACAAAGAACGGGACCCGTGAACCAAGGCCGGTCATGACGCAATTATTCGCGACTTCATATTCTTTATAAGCCACGAAAAAGCTGGGGGTAAGTAAGCTGCCTTCCACGACGCCGGTCCGGAGGCGCTCATACCTTTCGCCAGCCGTGATGCCGGATACGGGCTGGATTCCCGAGGCTTTGGTCCAGTCTGCAAAATAACCCCCAAGCTGCACAATCTTCTTGCCTTTGAACTCTTTTAAGGTTGTCATAGGGTCTCTTGACAAGATGCCATAGTCGCTCACTGTTCCGTTACATAGGGATTTCATGTTATACTTGGTAAACTCCTGTACCATGAACGGAAACTCTTTATATAACTGTCCCACGATCCAGGACATCACTGCAGCGCTTCTCGGAGCAAAAGGAAATGCGTAATTGCTGTAGGCGATCGGAAGCTTTCCCGGATTATAGGGGGGACAAAGCAAGGCAAGATCTGTAACCCCATGTTGAACACCCTCAAGGATCTCCCGTCCTTTCAAAAGTGAGCCCCCCCAATACTCCTGAAATTTAATCTTGCCAGCAGTCGCCTCTTTAACGTCTTCCATGAACCAGTGGAGCAATTTGTTGGCAAAAGTCGCTGAAGGATAGGCGCTCGTAACCCTCAGTGTGATTGAAGGATATTCTGTAGCAAGTGAATTTAAGGTAAGTCCAAAAACCATGAATATACATACCAGACCGACCATTAAAAAGCGTCTTATTTTCATAACTACCTCCTTTTCAATTCAAATATTTGTGTAATAAGTCTTAAAAGTTCATTAGCAGAAAATTAGCTGGTAGTTAGGTGAAGGGTTTGATCAGATGCTCCACAAGCCAATCTGTGGCAACTTCTGCCGCTATCTCAAGTTTTGACTGATCGTTGTAAAGGGTCATATGTGATGTTTCTGGAATTACAAAGAGTTTTTTCTGTGAGGTTGCAATTTGATTAAAGGCTTCAACTTCAAGGTCCCAAAGGGTTATGTCATCGCCCTCAGCAACCAATACCAGTGAGGGTGTATTCAAAATACGGGTCAAATAAGGAAACACACTATAGTTCATCAAGAGTTCAACGGATTCAATCGTATTTCGATGCTCGTGAAGTGGGGCTTCTTTCTCTTTAATTTCTTTAAAGATTTTCGCTGTCTCTGGAAATGGCCATGTACACAAGGTCTGATGGGGGTCCTCTGCGGCCATCGCAATGTATTCAGAATCAATTCCCTCGAATCTCCTTTTTCTGTCTTCCATGACCGCCTTAATGAGTCTGCGATATCCCATGGTCCCGTGCACGCGTCTCATGTTCCTGTATCCCTCCACCACAGGAATGGTGGATACGATGCATTTCACCCTTGAATCGGTAGCTCCAGTGATTAACACGTGACCGCCGCTATAGGAAATACCCCAAATACCGACCCGCTCCGGATCCACCTCCGGAAGGGTTTGGGCAAAACTGATCGCGTTTTTATAATCTTCGATCTGGGCCCAGGGGTCGACATGCTGTCTAGGCTGGCCATCGCTATCCCCGAGGCAACGATAATTGAATATGAGCGCGCCCAAGCCGGCTTTAACAAAAAAATCAGCGTAATGAGGCATAACAATTTCTTTCACATAACACCAACCACCTGCCATAACCACCACCGGAAAGGGTCCTTTGCCTTCATCAGGGGTGTAAAACCACCCACGGCAGGTTTCTCCTTTACTGCTAAACTCGATGTCTTTTCTCATTTCCATCTACCTCCTTCCAAATGTTTTCAGTTTGTTGTTTATACTTCTCCTCCCTCAGAAAAGGGAGGTCCCTTGAAAGCACTTATTTAGCTTCCATCTATCAACGGCCTTTTTTGTACCGCGCTTTGCTTGGACTCACCACCTTTTGGACAGGTCCCCATCTACTTCGTCCCTTTCCGGGAATTCTCTCCCACCCTTTTAACTTGTGCCTCATTGAGCCCGTAGCTCGGAAAGGGAGGATACTCCAGAGGGAGGTTTCCCATTTTTCGAAATCTCCTCTTCAATTTGTCCCGTCTATCTGGATTCGGTTATTATCTGCACGTCTCTACTTCCAGTCATCTATCACCTCGGTAACGAGCTTTCCCTGAAAAGGTCCTTGCCAAAAATAGGCGCCTGTACCTTCGTCTGTTACGAAGATGTGAAAATTTTCAGCGCGCGCCACCAGAGGTGTCAGGACCTCATCATCGAGGTCATAGACCCCTTTATTAAAACGGGACCAGTATTGCAACATCGGGCTTCCAGCCTTCTTGAGATCACCGGCATATATACCGGTCTCTCGCCACAGGTACTCCTTGATATCGCTCTTTGTCCACCCGTCATCAGCAATTCTTCTTGCCGGCTCCTTACCCAGCATGACCACCGTATCTGACAAAGGCAACACGGATGGCAACGCCGAGTATGTAGGGTAATTCTCCAGTCCTCTCATCCCATGGACAATGGCGAACATGACTTCTCTGCAAGTAGGCTTTTGATCAGCCACCGAACCCGTATAAAGACTGGTTGGCGCAGAATATGATATTGGGAGGACCGTAACGGTGTTAATATTTTCATCATAGCCCATCTCCACGTGGTAAGGCTCCCAAGGGTTATCCGCCTCCCTTTCAGAAACAATCACAGGCATTCTCCCGCTCCATTGTCCGGCCATATTCATTCCAATCAATCTGATAGCCCGTGATATGGCCAGATTGGCCCTTGCCGCAGTTCCGGAGGCAGGGCCCGGCATGCCGGATATGATTTGTAGTTCCTCCATGATCGGGCCGTTCACTATCACCAGAGGACTATCCAAAAACATCAGGGCATTGTCTGCTCTGCTTTGGCCTTCTGCCCTCACTACGGCCAACACCACAGGTAGATGTACAGCTTTACATCCTGCCATGACCGCATTGGTTGCGATTTTTCGTACAGTGAGTTCGGTCCGGTCCATCGTAGTCGTTACCACTTCATCTGGGAAATGGCTCGTTCCGTTAAGCATTTTCTCTATACGTTCTTCGGTAGGAGGGACGACAATAAACCCGCCGCTCAATCCCCAGTCGTCAAATGCCTGTTGAAACTTGTCAAGGATTTCCGGATAATCGCCGCCTGAAAAAATAATCTTCTCTGATGTCGGTGTCTCGGGACCTCCAAGGGTCAGGATCTGTTCTGTTATTGTTTCATTCTGAACGCAAGGTACAGTTGTGGTTAGTGCAGCAATAATACCATCCGCAACGACCTCCTCAACAGTCTTCACCATGGAATCATGAGTGTAGGGTATTCCATGTTCAATGGGCACTTGCACCCAAGGATAGTTTTCCATTCCAAAATTTCGGGCACTTTTTTCGCAAGCAGCACAGACGTCCCAATAGTGGAAACAGACAGCTGTAGTAGGAACGCCTTTCTTTTCGAGCTGAAACATGGCCTTACACGAGGCCTTGCAAGTAGGTGGTCAGGCACACCACAAGGCCACCACGCCATCAGGTTTGCTTGCCTCTATCTCGGCTAACTCACCTGGAAGCAGACCGGTGAATAGGAGTTTTTGATCGAAGTAAATATAGTGTGCGTCTTTAATCCGCTTTTCCAATCCTTCCTTAACCCTCTCTCTAAATATCTCACCAGTATGCTTTCCATTAAAAAAGAGCATGATTCTCTTGCCGTCCAGGGTATCAAGGCGCGGCGCGGGCTTGACAGGTCTTATTACCTTCTGAGCGACGGGATTCAAAATTTCTATCGTTGTCTCACCGGTTCCGGTAATATTTTGTTTCATTGCAATATCCTTTCAGTTATGATCTTGAATGTTTTTATAGATACCCGTAAGCGGTCCACCCTCCATCAACGGTCAGGATTGAACCGGTGACGAAAGAGGCTTCCTCGCTGGCCAAAAATACCGCAGCCCCCAAAACGTCCTCTACTTCTCCGATGCGGCCTTGGGGGGTCCGTTTCTCAATGGCATCTACCGGCAGCATCCCCTTATCAATAACTCCTTGAACAAGCTCCGTGCGGATATATCCCGGGGCAATGGCATTCACCCTAATTTTTTTAGCTGCCCATTCGCTGGCCAGCACCTTTGTAAGCATATTCCCGGCTGCCTTGCTGGCACAGTAAGCAGCTCGCATCGGCGCTGCCACAATACCATAGGCGGAAGTGATGTTGACGATACAACCACCCCCTTGATGTATCATCTGCCTCCCCGCAGATTGGCAACCGTAAAAAACGCCGAAGAGGTCTGTTTCAACTGCCCGGGTCCAGTCTTTCGGGGCAAGGTCCTCTGACGGGTGCGCCATCGAGATTCCGGCATTATTCACCATAATGTCAAGACGACCAAATTTCTCAACGGCCTTGTCGACAACCCCCTGGATGCTTTCACTTTTTCTTACATCTACTTTCAATGCAAGCGCCTGCCCGCCTTCGCTGTTTATCTCATCAGCAATCGCTGAAAGGAGATCCATTGAACGGCTCGCGACTATAACCGCAGCGCCTTCATGCGCATACCGTATGGCTATCCCCTTGCCAATCCCTTTACTGGCGCCTGTTATGAGTGCAACCTTGTTGTTGAGTTTCATGGGTTCCTCCGTCAATTATCTCATCACGGATGAGTGAAAAGCATTGTTTCGATCATGTAGACGGTATTTTGGCTGTCATGGCCTCTCCACCTCAAATCGGTAATCTCTGAATGAACTGGACTATACAGGCTAACCGTATTCCTTCCTTAGTGTGCTTTTGAGGATCTTGCCGGTCCCTCCCCGGGGCATTTCATCAATTATTTCCGCCTCTCGCAGGGCCTTGAAATGCGCCAGCTTTTCGCGGCTGAAGGCGATGACTTTCTCGGGACTCAAGGTCGTTCCCGGTTTGGGTACGAAAATCGCTTTTGCGATCTCCCCCCATTTAGGATCCTGTTTCCCTATGACGGCACATTCCAATATGTCCGGATGTGCGTAGAGCACCTGTTCTATTTCGAGCGATGATATGTTTTCGCCACCACTGATAATAATGTCCTTCATCCTGTCACGAATATACAGCGAGCCATCGGGACCCATGGATACCAGATCTCCTGAATGATACCATCCCCCTTCCAGGGCCTTCTTTGTCGACTCCTCCTTGTTGATGTATCCTTTCATGACCATGTCGCCACGAACAAGAAGTTCACCGATCGACTGTCCGTCCCAGGGAAGTTCGTTCCCGGTTTCATCAACAATCTTGAATTCAACACCTATCATGGGGAAGCCCCAGGTTTCGTAGGCGCGGTGGCGAAACGTATCAGGATTAAGGTCAGGCGGAAGTTCCGGAAAGGCGATAAGGGGGCACGTCTCGCTCATGCCGAATGCGCCATGCACGGTGCATCCGAATATTTCCTCGGCCCTGGCGCACATTCCGGTCGGCGGCGGCGCACCCCCTATGAGGACGTCTTTCAGACTGGATAAGTCATAGGATGTTAGGTCAGGGACCTCCATGATGGCACTGACCATGGTGGGAATGATAAAGAACTTGTTCACCTTTTCGGTCTGAACCAGT
>Ga0207996_1000817_pt1 | contig 24962 bp, 19 predicted proteins | sample AntAceMetag02UKG_FD_184773 | JGI IMG/M metagenome (GOLD analysis project Ga0207996, IMG submission 184773) | Saline lake microbial communities from Ace Lake, Antarctica - Antarctic Ace Lake Metagenome 02UKG (SPAdes) (version 2) | ecosystem: Environmental > Aquatic > Non-marine Saline and...
AGCTTGATCGGAACAACCTCCGTTTACTCCCTGTGAAAAACATATTTCTTTATCCTTTGCATAAACAATTTCGCGATAAACTTTGCTCCTCTTTATAATTAGACGGGGTTTACTGAAAGCTTACGATAAAAGATCGTGGCGGGAAAGATTTTCTACAGGGAAGAGGCAAAAATGTTAATTGTCGGGGTGCAATTTTTGCATGTCCGGGGTGGGAGAGCTTAGATAAGGATGTAGGTACTACTGCCGGGTATCAAAGCAAAAGGGCGGCTCGGAGTGAGTGCCCTTTGCGTTAATCGAGTAATGGAATGGAGAGGAACCTAATCAGTGTGGATTCGCCATAGCAATAGCTTGCGAAGCAATGGGTTACAGTAATTCTAACCGCTATTTTTGCGCTTAAAATGCCGATTTTGGGCCCGAAATCATGGTTTTAACGTTATAACCAAGAAGAAAAAAAGGAAAGAACCGGGAGAAATTCATTCCGGTTTTTGATAAATCCCCGGAAGGCAATTGGGGTCGGACCTGCGCAATGCGCTGGGATTAAATGAGTAACGTATATTTATGCCCTCTCACAGAGCTTAGAGGTCCAGTTTTGGGGGTAAAACTGGTCCTCTAAGCCTCAAAAACACCTATTTTTGGAAGATATCCAATTGATATTAAACATGTTACGCAGGTCCGACCCCGATTTTCTAAGCGAACAAATACTCTCATAATTTCGATATTAACCTGAATAGCCCGGGGGCTTTTTAATACAGTAGAGAGCATAGCAACCCCTTGTTCTGTGAAAGCATAGGGAAGATAACGGCGCCCACCTCTCCCCTTTGAGGTCACAGATTGTGACCTCAAAGAATCATCTTCTCCTTTGTTCAATTGGAAGATAAAATCATCCGGAAAACGATCTATATTGCGGCGGACCGCTTGATTTAAAACCTTTGTCGGCACTCCATAAAGTTTAGCCAGATCGACATCCAGGAGTACTTTATGCCCACGAATTAATAGAATTTTCTCGGCAAGTTTTTCTGTAAAAACTGTGATTTTATCTTGATTCATCTCAATCTACTCCTATTTTAAATCACCAACTCTATCGAACGTCTAAAAGTAATTTGTCCTCATATCATTAGTCGGAGAAGTGGGCATTTTATTCCGGAAAAAATGAAATAATCGCGGATTTTTGTCAACTTTGGAAGACAATTAACAAGATTTTTGGCGAGAATTTGGAATTCGGGGGACACTGTCCCCCGAATTACCGGCGTGGGGGTTTTATGTGATTTGGAAAGCAGAACTTTCCGAATTGGCCCTGGAATTAAGGAATCGAATTAACAAGACTGTTAAATGTAAATTCTTCTGTCATCTACATGTCCTCGTTTTGGATTCACCTGAGAAAAGATTTTATCCTCATATTAACAGTCGGAGAAGTGAGCGTTTTATTCCGGAAAAAATGAAAAAATCGGGATTTTTTCCAAGATAGGAGGGCAATCAATGAGGTTACTTCAACAAAAAGCAGTAAGTTGCAAAGTTACCTCCGTCCCCTAATACTAATTGTTTGCCTCTACCGTGAGGAAACGGGTGAAGTTGTAGCCGCGGTCGCTGACCGCGGAAGCGGGACCGCATTCATCGACCGCAGATACAACTTCGGCATCCTTGCCCCCTATTCTTTATAAATACTTGACAAATAAATTGGAATATAGCTCCGATTGCTCTTGCGAAAAATGGAGAGGGGAGATATAGTTACTCCTCTCCTGATAATCCTTTTAACCGATCAGAAAGCTCCTTAAAATATGAAATATCGGTTCACAAAAAAAATTTGTTTAAATTTAATTACCCGCCCGTTTCTATAGGCGGGTTTTTTGTTTTCTGAAGGGGACTCAGGGGTAGTCTTAAAGGATCAGGGGCGGATAATTCTGGGGCTACCATAAATAATTCGGCAGCCTCACAAGCGAAAATCAACAATAATCAAGTAATATATCCCCGGGATTACCAAAATTTGAAAGACTAAATAGTCAAGATTAAAGATTTTACCCCAAATGCTCGGTCTTAGAGTGCTAGTTTTGGGGGGTAAAACTGGCACTCTAAGGCCTTCTGAAGGCCAAAAATAAACCTAAAATATCTATTTGTAGACAGTTACGCAGGTCCGACCCTCTTTCCGACCCTCTTTCCGTCGAGTGCTGAAGCGGTGGAACGAAGAACCTTAGCCATCACTTCGTTAGGGCAACGTATTATTTTAGTGAAGTAGCAGGGGTAAACCCTGACTATTTACAGGAACTAGAAAAGGAAGAAGAAACCACCGCGATTAATAAGTTTGGGCATGTAACCCTGTTTTTTCGGTGAAGTAAGTATAAAATTAGCGGAGTAACATAATGCCATTAAGGGGAGAAGACAGTTTAAAATCAGGCATTCGCTTCGAAACCAAGTGGACGGTCTATTGTCTTGCGAAAGTATTATCGGAGGAATATGACTCAATCCATCTGTCACCACCAGGGTTAGAGGGCCAAGGATGTGAGTTTTTGCTAAAGAAAGGAGATTTAACCGAATATCACCAGGTCAAGCGGCAGCAAGCGAGTGGTCGTTCATGGCGTATTGCGGATCTGGCACGTAATGGTGTTTTAAAAACTGCCTTCGAAAAGACTGAAGAGACTAATTCAATTTTTGTGTTCTTTTCTTTATTAAGTGTAGGAATGTTACATGAACTTGTAGCAGCAGCAAGAAAAGCTGTCTCATTAAGTAAATTTCGAGGAGAGTTTCTGAAGGCAACCAGGATGCAAACATGGAAGGAATTGCTTAATGAATGGAACTCCCTGATTTTACCAAAGATTCGCATAGATACCGAAAATCAAGAAGATGAAAATATTGCTTTTGAACAAGTAGCGTATGAAAGATTAAAGCGAATTTATACTAAAAATGAAGATGAGGACTCACTCACAGAAAATGTCGATTTGATACTACGTACACTTATACGAGAAGATCCTGAAACAGTACGTAATGATTTAGCTGCCTTTACCATGGAGAATGTTACTAAGATTTTATATGCAGATGACATCTGGGCATATCTGGAGAGCCGAAATTATCGGCGAGTAGATTACTCCAAAGATGCAAGCGTTCTTGCCGCTATTCAGGACTGCAACCAGCGCTATGAGAACTTGATAACACATATCAGGAGTGATATTCGCATTTCTCGCAATGAGACTAAAAAGGTTCTTGAGATTTTGCTCGGAGATGAAGATAAACAGTCGGTACTTGTTTCCGGGGAAGCGGGAATTGGAAAATCTGTTGTCCTTGGTCAGGTCATTAAGAAGATTAAGGAAGAAAGTATCCCTCATCTGTATTTTCGCGTAGATCGTCTTGATCCCACAGAACTTCCTAAAAATGTTGGGAAACAACTTGGTTTACCCGCATCTCCGGTCGAAGTGTTGGGTGGGATTGCTAAAAATCGTATGTCTATTCTCATTATTGATCAGATGGATGCAGTAAGCTTGGCTTCTGGCCGGAAATCCGATTTTTTCCCATGTATTCATGAGATTATTCGGCAGGTAGAATCATTTTCCAATATGCGATTGCTCATGGCATGTCGAAGCTTTGACCTTAAAAAAGATAATCGTTTGCGCGAGTTGATAACAAAGGATACCGGTGCTATAAATATAATAACCAAGAAGTTTTCTATCGAGATAGTAAAATCAATTCTACAAAAACTTGGTTTTTTACCTTCCACTTTTTCTCAATCCCAGATAAATCTACTCCAGCATCCTTTTCACCTCTCACTTTTCGCTCAAGTTGCAGAAAAGAATAGAGATAAAGAGGTAGCTTTTACAACAGCTATTAATTTATTTGATGCTTATTGGGAGAAGAAACGCTGTGCCGTGGAAAAAATAGTTAGACCGCAAAATGAACGATGGCTTGCGGTAATAGATAGACTATGCGAAGAGATGAATGAACAACAAACTTTATCCATCGAGGAGAGCATTGTCCTTGATGATTATGAGGAGACTGTTAGGGCTCTAGAAACTGAGCATATTATAATCTCGGATGGAAGAAAAATCGGGTTTTTCCACGATAACTTTTTTGATTATACCTTCGCTCGCCGTTTTGCAACAAAGAGACAAGATCTAATTGAATATTTGAAATTGGGCGAACAGCATCTTTTCAAACGTTCCCTAATGAGGCAGATTCTGATGCATGAATATGCGTCAGCATCCAGAAGATTTATTACAGATCTAAGCCGCATACTTACTGATTCAGAAATTCGATTCCATCTTAAAAAGGCCGCATTAGAAGCATCGGAAAAAATTGATTATGCCGGTCCTGAATTGTGGGAATTATTCTCCGGAATATTAACCGGAGAAGATCCGGCATTGTCCCGAGAAGTGTGGTGGGTTCTCATTAATTCAAAAGCATGGTTTCCCTTTCTATTTGATAAAAAATTGTTACGTGATTGGTTAGCATCCCCAGATGATGTAATTCGGCGTCGAGCGCTCAAGATCATATTAAGTCAGGTTCAATCCTATCCCGAGGAATCAGTAAAACTCCTTGAACCCTATGTGTGTAAATCCCAAGAATGGAACCGGGAAATTCTCCAGATAATTCGTCGCAATGCGATGCATGAGAGTCGAGCCGTCTTTGATCTATTCCTAAGAATGGTCGAGAACGATGCTGTTGATGAGGAAGATAGATTTGGGTTTTGGACTTGTATAGATGATATGCCCAGGAGGAATCCGGCCTGGACGGCTGAAGCTGTCGGGATCTATCTGCGCCGAGTGCTTGATAGGATTGATATCAACGAGATTAAGAAACATTTCCTTGGTCGGGATAGGTCCGGTGTCCAGCTGCTTCCTATAATTGCTAAAGCAGTTCCCGTTAAGTTTCTTGAGCATGTATTACCCTTTTTTCTGGAGATAGTTTCTAAAACTTCGCAAGAAAAGGAAGGGAGGCTTATATCTGATCCTGTTTGGTCCATTAGAATGTGTTGGCCAGATTCTTATAATCTGGAAAACGCTTTGCTTATCGGATTGGAGACGGCGCTTAAAGCTTTAGCTAAAAATTCCCCGGAAGAATTTTCACGATACATGGAAATACTTTGTGAATATGGAGATTATGATAGCGTTAATTTTCTTTTAGTCAGGGCATTTTCAGTTTCCGATCCAGAATTTGCTGATCAAATAATTGACTACATTATAGGAAACCCACAGCGTTTAGAATGTGGATGGTCAGGAGGGGCTTCGGGAGACTATCGTTATTGGGCGACACGAGAACTTATTGAACATGTGGGTCAGCATTGCTCTGATGAATCATTCAATAAAATAGAGAAAACGATTCTGAATCATTATCCACAATTTGAATTATCTAAAGATGGGTTAAAAGCAAGAGGATACTGGCAGTTAATTTTGCTCACAGCACTTGATCCGGGTAGAAGAAACATTTTAGTAAAAGATAGACTCCGAGAATTATGGAGAAAGTTCCCTGATAAAGAAATTATCCCGCCACAAGCAAGTCGGGGAGGTGTTGTCCACACACCCATTCCTGAAAAAGCTGCCGAAAAAATGACCGACGAACAATGGCTTGGGGCTATCCGAAAATATAATACGGAAGAAAGTGATTGGTCATCTTCAGTTGATTTTCTGAAAGGATCCGCAATAGAATTATCAAGAGTTTTGGAGGAGGAAACCCAGCAGAATCCGGAAAGATTTGCTCAACTGGGATTACAATTACCAGCGGAAGCTCACCGATACTATTTTGGAGCGATTCTTCGAGGTCTTAATAAATCCAATATTGAAAAAGAGAAGGTTTTTGAAGTTGTGCGCGAATTTTTTACTTTGCCGAATAAACCGGGTATACGTTGGATACCTGACCTGATTAAGAAATACAGCAAAGAAAATATCCCTGAAGATATTCTTGCCATCGTTGGCTGGCTGGCAACGGAAGCGGAAGATCCCAAGAATGATGAGTTGACAAGCTATCGGGTTAATGAACCCGACGAAAACTATCCTAATGATATATTCGGCAACGCAATAAATAGTATTCGTGGAACTGCCGCCGAAGCGGCCGGACAACTTATTGCCGATGACGCGAATAGAATCCCGGTATTCATCCCGCATATAGAAAGGATGGTAGAAGATCCCACTGTAGTTGTTCGGACTACAGTTGCCTGTACACTTCGTGGGCTTTGTATTCATGATGAAGAACTCGCGGTCACCTTATTTATTAAACTTTCAGAAACCGACAATACTGCTTTCTTTGCCACTCCCCATGTAGATCAATTCATATATTATGCTGCCAGCCGCCATTTCGACCGGCTTTATCCTATTCTCCGGCGAATGCTTGATTCCACACTTGCGGTTGTGCGAGAAGCCGGCGCACGCCACGCTTGTATAGCATATTTTAGGAACTCGTCTGCAAAAGAATTAGTGGCTGAATGTCTAACGGGTGATGAGTCAAAAAGAAAGGGAGCAGTCAGGATAGCCGCCGCTAATGTTGGCTATAAGAAATGTCAGGAATTTTCTCATTCAGCGCTCATCCAATTTTTCGATGATCCTGTAAAAGAAATTCGTGATTTAGCGGCAAACTGTTTTGGAAAGGCTGAAGAGCGCCAGTTGGAAAGTTGCCGGGATCTTATACGCTCATTTTTAAGAAGTAAGGCATTCGAGGGAAATATAGATGAGTTAATGAGGGCGCTCAAGTACTCAACTGCCGATATCGCCGAAGAGACACTTGATGCCTGTGAAGCTGCTATTGCAGTGCTTGAGAATCAGGGAGCGGGATTAGGAAGCCGTATATATTTTGAAGGGGGAGAAGTCGCCGAATTGGTCTTAAGAGCTTATAGCCAAAGCGATGATGGGGGTGTTCAATCAAGATGTTTAGATCTGATAGATTGGCTTCTCTCGATCGAAGCGTATGGTATTAAAAATGAGCTTGATTCATTTCAACGATGAGTCGGAAGGAACAGGGTCACACCCCAATTCCTAAGTTTGGCCATGTGGAGAGCAGGATAGCTAGGTCTAGAAGGTAATTCAGGAGAGATTAAAGGAAGATAGATAGTTGGATAGAAGAATTTCTAAAATTTTTTCCCGGATTTATTATTAGTCAATAGGCAAGATTTGCCCATGATTTTTACATAATCTGTATATAATATTGGAATATTCTCTATTTCGGCAATATAAGCCTTTCAACCTAATATCTGATAAGCGGACCGCTCGCTAAGGCTCGCTTTCGCCTAAAGGCGAATCCGCTTATCGGAGAGCTGAGCAGCAAGCTGCTCGATCAGCTGGACAGGCTGCGCGTTTCGTGCTCCGCCTATCCAGTCGCTCGAGCAGAACTCGGCCTAATAGCCGGTCAAGCCCGGCATTAGGTCGACTCTGCTCAGCTCTCCGTTATGTGTAAAAAGGTAAATGATGGACGCTAAAAGTCTTTATCCGGAAATACTATTTCATTTCTCGGACAAATCTGGATTGTACGGGTTGATTGAAAGCACATTCAAAGTTTCGTATGCACGAGAAAAGATCATTGGCAGTGGTAAAGAACGAGAAATAGGTGTACCAATGGTATCTTTTTGTGATTTGAGACTGTCTGAAATAAAATCACATATGAATAAATATGGTCATTACGGGATTGGTTTAACTAAAAAGTGGGCAAATAAAAAAGGCCTAAATCCAGTTCTGTATATAAGCCAGCACTCTCCCTTTACCGAGGGCTTGATAAGTGGTTTACGTGGTATCCACTCGCACAAAAGAAAATTAGAAAAATCTGGCTCAACATCTGAACTTACAAAGGATTACATGAATATCTATAACATTTATAGGTATGTCAAAAATTACGAAGCACCATTAAAGAGAAAAGGTCATCCCACAATAGAAAACTATAGGTTTGCTGATGAAAGAGAATGGCGATACGTGCCTTCGTTAGGAACACCAGACTTAACACCCTTCGTTTCTGCAAGCAGCATCAGAACCTCTGCTTTGAAGAATAAGCTAAATCAAAGTATTGAATACATACGCCTTGAATTTATGCCCGAGGATATTCGATATTTAATAGTTGAAAGAGAAAGCGAAATATTGGATCTAATCGATCACCTTAAATCAGTTAAAGGACGCTTTGGTTCAAATATATTAAAAAGGCTAACTAGCAGAATATTAACAGCCGAACAAATTGATAAAGATATTTAACAAACACATAACAATCACATGCACTCGGACAGTAAAAAATATATGAATATCCAAGTAGAATATAAAGATAATGTAGGTAACATTTCGAATCGTTCATATGCCATGACAAGACTTGCATTTGCAAAGCATATGGCGATCGCAGGGCAGCGGTATGCTCCAGTCCCTCAAAAATTAATGCGTACAATTGCAATGTTTCTTCATTACAGTTTTTATTTGAAACGACAAGAATTCTACAACAATAAATTTTCTGTTCCACCTACTCAACTGTATGACCCTACGGAAAAAGGTCAATTTTCAAATCTTGCTGGAAAAGCAATTGCTGATTTCCTATCAAAACGAATCGATAGGAGTTTATATACTGTAAATTATGAAGCGGCAATGAAGTTGCTAAACATGCCTCTTAATGTTGGCCGACCTGATTTAATAGCATATACGACAAATTCCACGTTCGCAATTGAAGCTAAAGGATACTCAAGGGGCTGTGGAAATATGACTACTCATAAAAATCAATCAACGACTGGTGGTATTCCTGTTAACTTCACTGTTGCCTGTGTTTCTTACAATTTATACAACCAAGTAAAATGTAAATATTACGATCCCTATAATGACAATATCCAGTTCGATTTTGAGGGACTTAAAGAGTTGACAAAAATATACTATTCAGGCCTTTCAGAGTTCTTAAACGAAAAATTTTTTAGCTATGAAGAAATGGAAATTAACGAAGAAACCTTTTATATCGTTGATTTCAATTTCAGAAAACTTGAAAAAATATTCAAAATAGATTTCCCCTTCCCACCATTCCATTATTTCGATTTTTTTGAAATTTATAGACCACGAATTATTCTACCCTCAAACATCAAAGAATTAGCGGAGAATGGACTATCGAAAGAGACAAAACCATTTGATTTTAAAATTTCAAAACAAGATAACATTTACATAGATAATGATAGGGTTGGATTAAGAATTGACAGATAAAAAACACATAACAAATCGTTGCACCTGACATATTTACGCTTCGCTCCAAAATGCAGGTGAACTCAGTTGTTTGACTTCATGAGATGAATCCATGAACGATTCTTTACAATATAATTTCTTTCCCGAGTTTACTGACCATTCGCCTGTATTTGTGGGCAGGCGGTCTGAAATGGCTCAGCTTGAACAGCACATAGTCCGAGGAAACCGGAGGGTTGTTTGCATTTTCGGGATAGGTGGTATAGGGAAGACTGCATTAGCCCAAGCGTTTGGTCGTAGATTCGCTGAAGTTCACGGAGGGAACTTAATTTCCCTCGCCGGTACGCGAGAGCTGTTTTCACTTGACATGCTTGATGAACGTCTTCGTCGTACGAACACACCGACCCTTGTCATAGTGAACGATGCGGAGCAATTGAACGGTGAGGCCCGTGAACATCTCCTTGGCCGGTTATTACCCCAGTTCCCACACTGTCGTCTGATTCTGACGTCGAGAGAAATTTTTCATGATCCAAGAATAGACTGGGTGCTGCACTTGGATGGGTTCAATGATGCAGAGTCTGAGCAACTACTCCAATCGCTACTTGGAGATCGTCTCTACTGGACAGATCTCAAATCTCATAAAATATACGACACATTGAGAGGACATCCTTTAGCCCTGAACCTCATCGCGGGTGCACTCAAGAGCGGAGCACTTACTCCGGACGAGATATCTAGATACCTTGAGCCATTCATACAACAGGGTGTGCGTTCTCCAGATGGCCGACCTCTCGAAGAAGAGAGCGAGCCATACACGACCATCGTCTCGAATGTAACCACTGTCAGTGATGAGTTCCTGAATAAGTTGGCGGATAATCCCTCACTGCTTTATGAGGTATCACCTCGGGCGTTTGAGGAAATTGTAGCTGAATTGCTTAGCCGCCAAGGCTACTCGGTTGAGTTGACACCTGCCTCACGAGATGGGGGAAAAGATATCTACATCGCAACAAAGGATTCCTTGGGCTCTTTCCTTTACCTAGTTGAGTGCAAGCGATACGCTCCGGATCGTCCAGTAGGAGTCGGTTTCATTAGGCAACTGTATGGAACGGTCCAGGCAGAAAGGGCAACAGCGGGTATTCTCGCAACGACATCGTTTTTCACACGCGGTGCAAAAGACTTCCAAAGCAAAGTTGAATTCCAGATTAGTTTACAGGATTACCTGGGTATACAGAAATGGATCAACGCTGCACTATAGAAATATAAATAGAAGTCCAACAATTTGCTGCACAGGAGCGCAAAAAGCCGCGCCCCGTGAGCAACACGTTATGCATTATATAAGGATGTCTCCATGATATCTAAAATCGGAAAGTTTATTAAGAAAAACGCTCTTACTATAATACTGGCAATATTGCCGCCATTGGTAATCTGGTTATATTTTCAAAAGGAAAGCAGTGACATAAATGTTGCTGTAATTTCATCAGTCCCTGTAATTTCCCTTGAAAGCGAATTTTCTGAAGATGTTGTGGTCTTATACAAGAACAAGTCAGTTGAGTCTTTGTATGTAACTGATATCAGAATTACTAACAATGGCAACAAGCCTATTGATAAAACTGACTTTGATCACCCGCTACAAATAGATTTTAATGGTGAAGTTATCAGCCCTGTGGAGGTAGTTTCTACCATACCAAAAAATCTTCCTGTAAAAACTACCGTGTCCAAAGATACATTGACAATCTCTCCATTACTTCTGAATGCGGGAGATTCTTTTCTTTTAAGATCAAAAGTCGCAAGCCCAAAAGATAACAAACTATCCATTTCAGCAAGTGGTAGAATCAAAGGAATCCAAAAAATAGATTTTAAGCCTTTTAGTGAACAAGAAGGACTATGGCAATCGTTTGGTCTTGGCGTTCTTTCTTCTATTTTAGTAGCAATCAGTATCATAGCGTTTGCAACTCTATTCAGGAAATTCAAGTTAGTGAGCATCTCATTGCCTGGTATAACGTTAGATCTTTCACGGCAAATAGAATCAGAGGCCAAAATCTCGAAACGTGTTGAAGAACTTGCAGAGCGTTTGGAAATTTCACATTATGATTATAAAAGCAATGTTTTATTGTTACGCCTAAAAATAGAAAACCAATTACGTGAACTTGCTCGAAAAACCCAATTAGATACAAGAACCAATATCGGATCTATAGTGCAGCTGAGCAGAAAGCTATCATCTGCCAGAATTATTGATACGAAGATTGTGTCATTGATCCAAGATATTTCACCAGCCATGAATAGAGAGCTTCATGAATCAGAAAGCTATTTATCTGAATCGGAGTTTGAAGCTTTGCAGCATGCTGCTCTATCTGTTATTGCTGCAATAGAAAAAGCTGATGAGAATGTTTCTGGAAATGAAGAGAATGCATAACCTTGCCACTTCAGCCGACGCCAAAAAGTGGCGCGGCTGAGCGGCCCGTTGAGAATTGGGAGAATTGGGGTCGAACATGCGTAACTTGTTAGTAATAAACACATAACGTATATTTTATACCCTCTCACAGTGCTTAGAGGTCCAGTTTTTGGGGTAAAACTGGACCTCTAAGAAAATAATTCAGGGGACACCATACGTAATTCGGCCGCATCACAAGAGAGAATCAATAATAATTAAGTAAGGTGTCCCCGGAACTCCGACCTACCCTCTTTCCGACCTCGGCCGTGCCCCCCGCCGTCATCGATCGCGGATACAACTTCGGCATCCTTGCCCCCTACTTCTCATAAATACTTTACAAATAAAATGGGATGAAGTTCCGATTGCTCTTGCGAAAAATGGAGAGGGGAGATATAGTTACTCCTCTCCTGATAATCCTTTTAACCGATCAGAACGCTCCTTAAAATATGAAATATCGGTTCACAAAAAAAATTTGTTTAAATTTAATTACCCGCCCGTTTTTCCCGGCGGGTTTTTTGTTTTCTGAAGGGGACTCAGGGGAAGTTTTAAAGGATCCGGGGCGGATAGTTCTGGGGCTACCATAAATAATTCGGCAGCCTCACAAGCGAAAATCATTAATAATCAAGTAATATATCCCCGGGATTACCAAAATTTGAAAGACTAAATAGTCAAGATTAAAGATTTTACCCCAAATGCTCGGTCTTAGAGTGCCAGTTTTGGGGGTAAAACTGGCACTCTAAGGCCTTCTGAAGGCCAAAAATAAACCTAAAATATTTATTTGTAGACAGTTACGCAGGTCCGACCCTCTTTTCCATGGAGAGATTGCAAATCTTCTCTTGTTATATTTAATAAACACAATTTGAAATTTTCAGAAATTTTATCAAAAATTCCTGATTTATTAATAACTCATAGATTGTTTAAAAGAGATCTGGGTGTTGTCAGTGATGGTGAGTGGAGCTACGTTTATAGATCAGAAGAAGATGAAGCAAGATTAATACACCTGCGAGTCTTTCTGTTCAATATTTATCATAAGAAATATTTTTTCAACCAATCGCTCAAGCAGACCCCGAAAGCTTTCGTGGCCGCTTAGCTTTTCTTTAGAAGCTGAGGATGAATAATATGAGTAATAGTAAATTACAAAAATTTCTGGTACGTAATCTAATAACAATCATTTTGGCAATACTTATTCCAATTTTCACTCTACTCCTTTGGCATCTATTTCAACGTGAATATAAATCTCTAATAATTACAGTACGATCAGATGTTCCTATTATAACCGTTGAAGGGAAATATGCTGAAGATATTGAGTTGAAATATAAGTCCAAGCCAGTTTCTTCTCTCTATGTAGTTGATTTTGAGATTAAGAATGACGGGAATATTCCAATAAGGCAGAGCGATTTTGATGAATCAATTGAATTGCGATTCCCTGGCAAAATAATTGTTTCACCCGAAGTTGTAACAGCAATACCGAATACTATAGAACCTTCTATTTTACTGAAAGATTCATCTGCAATTCAAATTTCACCACTCCTTTTAAACCCCAATGATGCTTTTATCATCCGCATTTTCTTATCAAATCGTAATCAGGCAAATCCAATAACATCTGTCAAATCGAGAATTGCTGGTGTGAATAATGTCAAAATAATGAATTTGTCTGAAAATATTGAAAGCAGCAATTCATTCTGGTCAAACTCTATTAAAAATATTATTGCGATATTAGGCACCACTATCACTTTTATATTGATTGTTCGTTTAGCAAAGCGATTTAAATTACTCAATATCTTTGTACCTTCAGCAGTAGTTTCAGCTTTATCTGAACAGATTGAATCTAATCTAAATATTACTACACAAACCATGGAACTTGCTGATCAACTAGGCATTTCAAAACATAATTCTAAAAATAATCTACTTCTCATTCGCATTAAAATTGCTAACTTAATGAATGAAATTGCATCATTAGCCAATTTACGCATCTACCAAAAAAAGGGTCCCACTTCTTTATTCGCAACGGCATTGGAACGAAATAACCTCATTGATCATAAAGTTGCAGCAGCGATTAAAGATATTATGCCTGCAATGAATAGAGAGATTCATCAAGCAGAAGCATATCTAACTGATGAAGAATTTGCCGGATTTCAACGGTTAGGCCTTAACATTATTGCTTCTTTGGAACAAACCAAAATACAATTGAGTTCGAATGGGAAGAATGATTAATAGCTTCTAACAAGTCGCTACAACTGCCGGAAACCGCTTTGCGGTTTCCGGCAGTTGAGCTCGGCGTTATGATCATGAGATAGATGAAGGTTACAAATGCATCGAATAGATATTTTAAAAACCATCAAGATGATCGATTTCCCAGATGAAGTTTGGGAATGGATAGATTTATTTGGTGATATTATAGCCACCACCCAATCCGAAGCAATATATCAGAATAGGAGCTATATTGCAGATACTCCATATAAAAAGTTCCTTCTTTGCAATATCAATAAAGACTTATCAACATTAAATACAATATATTTCATTCTCCGTGGTGAGTTAATTCACCAAGCGTCTTCACATGTACGCCTCTTTTGTGAGAGTCTGATTACAATGAAATATATATCGCTTGATCCTGACAAAAGGGCAGAACTCTTTTGGGGCTACTCTGATATAGAATCTTATAAAATTACACAAGCGATTCTTGATTTCGAAAAGAACAAAGCAAAAGAATCATATGTACAGAAGGCCGAAAATCTTTTCAAAACGTTTCAAGAAAAGTACGACGACGTAAAACAAATTTATTCATACACCGATAAGAAAGATAGAATAAGGCCATTCAAGAACTGGTGTAATAAAACTATTGCGAGTCAAGCTTCTGAATGTGGTCCAGACTTCAAAAGACTGTACGGACTTGTTTATAGGCAAATGAGTTCTTATATCCACGGTTCTGCATGGTCCTTAAGAAGACAACTTTCGTATAGCAGAACACACTATGATTCCAATATTGTATTAATTGATATCGCAACAATTGTCAGAACTGCTTTAGTTGTATGGGTAGATTGGGCGAAATTTTGTTTTTTTGAGCTTGGCTGGAGACTTCATGGGGCACTGTCGAATTTACCCAAAAATATAAATGAGCTGGATGAAAAGCATTTTCCCCACTGAAAATAAAAGCATAACAACAGCGTGCTATCGGACTCGATCCGCTCGCCGCATACGCCGGCGTTATACATAGAAGAAAATAAAGGACAAAACCTGAATGGCTAAAAAAGCACAAAACAGAAATTTACATAAAGCGAAAAAAGCGAAAAAAGACGAGTTTTACACTCAACTTTCTGACATTGAAAAAGAGGTGAAGCATTACAAAAACCACTTTAAAAACAAAGTTGTTTTCTGCAATTGCGATGACCCTCGTGTGAGCAATTTCTTCCACTATTTTTCATACAATTTTGAAAAATTAGGGCTGAAAAAATTAATTACCACCTGTTATAAAAATCAGGATATGGATTTATTCAGTCAGCACAACACCGAAAAAGCAATCTATTTAGAATACGAAGGCGACAAAAATGGAAACAAAGTCCCCGACCCAGAAGAAATTGGCATTCAACATTTAAAAGGCGATGGCGATTTTCGTAGCAAAGAATGTATTGAACTGCTGAAACAAGCCGACATTGTCGTAACCAATCCGCCTTTTTCTTTGTTCAGAGAATATGTCGCACAACTTGTAGAATACGACAAAAAGTTTTTAATTATTGGAAATGTCAACGCCATAACATACAAAACAATATTCAAACTAATTATAGATAATAAATTGTGGTTAGGAGCAAGTATTCACAGCGGAGATAGAGAGTTTGGAGTACCTGATGATTATCCACTAGAAGCGGCGGGCTATAGAATTGATAGTGAAGGGAAAAAATATATTCGTGTTAAAGGAGTTCGTTGGTTTACAAACTTGGATTATCAGGGGCGCCACGAAGATTTAATTTTGTTCAAGAAATACAATCCCGAAGAATATTCCACATACGACAATTACGATGCAATCAATGTGAATAAAACAAAAGAAATACCTATGGATTATAATGGTGTAATGGGTGTGCCAATCACATTTCTAGACAAGCACAATCCCGATCAGTTTGAGATTGTCGGGATTACTAAAACCTGGTTCGGAGCCGCGACAAAGACCTATCCACCTCAAATACAAGTTAATGCAAATGGCCAGAGAAGCAATGTGACAAAGCTAAATGACGGGGCCACGCTGAAGTTAGACTCCCCTCCGCATAGCAAGACTTATTACATGGTCGAGAATGACTACTACATCCAACTGTATGCCCGCGTACTTGTCAGGCGAAAAGGGGGCCCAAAATGAAAATCAAATTCAAGGAAATCACCGTCCGTGAATTAGCAAACGGTTATGAGGATAACGCTGAAGGTGGTGTTGTTGGGTTTGGCGGTAAACTTGATATTCGTCCGCCTTACCAACGGGAATTTATCTACAAGGATAAACAACGAGACGCTGTTATTACTACCCTAACAAAAGATTTTCCACTTAATGTAATGTATTGGTCAGTGCGGGAAGATGGGTATTTTGAAGTAATTGATGGACAACAGCGAACCATTTCGGTTTGTCAATATGTCAATGGCGATTTCGCCTATCTAAACAGGTATTTTCATAATCTGCAAGATGATGAGCAAGAGCAAATTCTCAATTACAAACTTACTGTCTATCTATGTAGCGGAACCGGTAGCGAAAGGTTAGATTGGTTTAGAACCATAAACATAGCAGGCGAAAAACTTACCGATCAAGAACTGCGAAATGCTGTGTATGCTGGCTCTTGGGTTTCAGATGCTAAACGCTATTTTAGCAAAACTGGTTGTCCCGCCTATGGAATTGGCAGTGATTATCTTAACGGATCGCCAATTCGTCAGGATTATTTAGAAACGGCTATTAAATGGATTTCTGATGGTGAGATTGAAAGTTATATGGCAACTCATCAGCACGACCAAAACGCCAGTCCTTTGTGGATATATTTTCAATCTGTAATTACTTGGGTAAGTGCTACTTTTACCAAAAATAGAAAATTTATGAAAGGAGTGGACTGGGGAACGCTTTACAATCAATACAAAGATGAAAAATATGACACGGAAAAAATTGAAGAAGAAACGGCTAAATTGATTCTTGATGATGATGTAACAAAAAATAGCGGGATTTACCCTTATTTCCTAACTCGTGATGAGAAATATCTTTCTATCCGAGCCTTTTCTGATGCTATGAAACAAAAAGTTTATGAAAAACAAAAGGGGAAATGTGTGAAATGCGGGAAAGAATTTGAAATGTCGGAAATGGAAGCCGACCATATTACGCCTTGGCACGAAGGCGGGAAAACAATAGAAGAAAATTGCCAAATGCTTTGCAAGGACGACAACCGGAGAAAATCAGGAAAATAAGAAATGTATAACAATCGGTTCAACCGGACAAAAAATAGCTGCGCGATTTTTTGCCGGTTACAGAAGTAGGGTCGGACCTGCCTAAGTAATTGATTAACATAGGGTTATCTAAAAATGGAATTGGGGCCGGACCTGCGTAACTTGTTAGTAATATACATATAACGTATAATTTACCCCCTCTCACAGGGCTTAGAGGTCCAGTTTTAGGGGTAAAACTGGACCTCTAAGGAAATAATTCCGGGGACACCATACGTAATTTGGCCACATCACAAGAGAGAATCAATAATAATTAAGTAAGATGTCCCCGGAATCGACAATAGACCGATTGCCAAAAACCGGTTAAAACGGGAGGTTGCAATGGATAAGCTGGAGACCGTTCCCCTTGACGCGATAAGCATTCCCAAAAACCATATCCGGGTTCAGAGTATCGATGAGAAGGCGATCAAGAAGCTCGCCGATTCGATCAACTCCTCCGGTCTCCTGGTGAGGATTATTCTCCGGCCGGTCGGTTCGGGGGGGAAGTACGAACTGGTCGACGGCGAACGTCGCCTTCGGGCTTTCCGTTCCCTCTACGAGACGGAAGGCCGGAAGTGGATCGGGATTCCCGCGATAGTGGAGGAGATGCCCCCCAAAGAAGCCGTCCGCCGCCAGATAGTCATCAACGAGAACCGGGCCGACCTCACCCCCTACGAGAAGGCGAAAGGCTACAAGATGGCCTGGGATACCGGATACTTCCCCAGCTACCGCGACTTGGCCCTGACCGTGGGGAAGTCCCATACCTCCGTTATCCGCGCGATCGGCATCTTCGATAAGTTTCCCCAGGAGGTCATCGATGCATTCGAGGATGGGACGATCAAGCAGAAGTACTTGGAATCATTCTACCGGCTTCCCAATCGGAAGGCCATGCTCAAGCTGCTCCGGGCGATTGTCAGTGAAAACTTGAAATCAGACGAGATCCGAGAAATGGCCAACCGGCTGGATGAGAAGTGGCTGAGCGGTGACCGTGAACTCCTTCTGCAAATCGCGGAGAAAGATCCCAAAATCAAATCTCTATTGGGGGATGAGATTTTGATCACCGATCTAGTCAGCAAGAGTAAATTGACGATTAACTATACCACTATACTGCGGGCAAAAGAGCTGATTAAACTTATAAATGGCTTAATGGAGAGTGGTGCGCTGCGCACCACTGTGGCGGAATACCATGCGGCACAATGAGTTGCACGCAGGTTGCGCCGCCGCAACGGGCGATTTCCAAGGAGTTGGGCTCAAATCAAGGAGTTTGGGGCAAATTTTTCCTCTTGGCAATAGAGACCTATTGAATTGCCCCTGATCTTTTCGGTCGCAGTGGAGTATCCCGGAAAAGGAACAGGGTCACCCTCCTTTGTTAAAACTTCGGCGGCCTGGCACTCAATTAATAAGTTTAACTAACGGGGGAGTAAGATAGCCAAGTCCGCAAGGTAATTCAGGAGAGATTAAAGGAAGATAGATAATTGTACCGAAGAATTAAAAGAATTATTGCCCGGCTTTAAACTTATTAATCGGGGTGCGATCCTGATTTTTCTATTCTAATAATGCGATAGTTCATCTATTGCAGCAGTTCAAACAGCTATCAAGTATCCCCTTCAATCAAAACGAAATAAGTTATATTATGAACGAATGGGTCTTAAATATTATAACCGATTATTGGGATCATCTCTCCAATGCGATTTACCTGAATGCACGTAAACTTGAAAACTCATCGGACAAAGAGAGAAAGGCTTCGATAGTTAGTCTTAAACAGGCAGTTCTTCAGCATGGAGGATCTCTTAATGAGGAAGATCTGTTATTGTCAGCATTTTGCATGATCGAAGATATATATAAAACAGTGACCTCAACTCTAAGTTATGATCAGGCTCTACTGGATTATCTCAGCGCTTCCGCCGGCACATTCTGTGATTTACTACGGCAGCGTGGTTATATTATCCACTATATCGTAGACAATACTTTCGAGAGCGATGACCTCCATATGCAGGGGCCGATTAAATATTTTCCGAATATCTTCCGATCTGCCGGATTTGTATATATATGTCCTCAACAGATTGCCAGAACCCTTATGGATGAGGACCATATCGGAAGTGAAAAATATTTTGAGGAACTACACCGTTATATTGCGGAAGCGCGCGATGTTAGTAGCATGGTCGTTGAAGAGTGTGATGAAGCCAAAGCCCATTTTATCTTCCTTGATACGGATTCGGAGGAGGGTTCCTTTGATCTTGTTTTAAATGATAATTACACCCCCGGCGTGATGACTATTTTCCGGAATGAAGCTCCGACACCGGGTTCCACGGCGGCAGTAAATTTCCCGCGGGAACCCTTAGGCTGATTAATCAATAAGGCCTTCCCTTGTTGGTAAGATATCCTATCTTTCCTTTTTAAACAAATCTGATAAACACCAAATCTATATTTTGCCCGGCTACCAAACTTATCATTAAAAGATTTATTGACAATATGATAAGTTATGGTATATTTAGTTAAGAATCATAAAAAAAGGAGGAGAGGATATGACTAATAATATTGGAGTCAATCTTCGAAGGTTTCGCAAGCTTAATAATTATTCTCAACAACAGCTTGCCGAAAAAGCCGGAATAAGCCGTGTGGCTTATAGAAATATAGAGACTGGAGATTCTGAACCCAGGCCTTCTAATCTGAATGCCTTAGCTGCTGCTTTAGGAGTATCCGTCTTTGATTTAACCGAGCAAGTTCCGAAGTTGGAGAGTCTGCGTTTTCGTTCTCATAAGTCACTTACTACCCGGGAACAGGCACAACGAGAACAGATTTCAGTAGAAGTAGCCAACTGGTTACAGGATTTTAATGGGTTAGAAGAAATGTTGGGTAAGCGTTTGTCATATAAACTAAAACCGATTGAAGAAAATAATATTGATCCGGAACAGGCGGCGGATGAAGCCCGAGCACAACTGAAACTTTCTTGTGCAAAATGCATTCCGGATATCTGTGAACTATTAGAAAAAGCCGGAGTTAAGATTTTCTTAATCAAATCCAAATTAAACAAATTTTTTGGTCTTTCGGTTGGTGAGCCGGATAAAGGACCGGCGATTGCGGTCAATACCGATAATTCCATCCCGGTGGAACGTCAGATATTTACCGCGGCTCATGAGCTTGGGCATATTATTCTTCATGGGGATTCATACATATCGGATCAGCTTAGGGAAAACAAAGAACAAGAAGACGAAGCAAACTGTTTTGCGGGATATTTCCTGATGCCGCGGGAGAGTTTTATAAATATCTGGAAAGAAAATCGCGGGCTTCATTGGGTTGATAGTGTCTTACATACCAAGCGCCGGTTTCGCGTTAGTTATAAGACTGTATTAAAAAGGCTCATTGATATGGAGATGACTGACAGAGGAATCTATAAAAAATTCAACAACAGTTATCGCCGGCGTTATAACAAAATATTAAAGTATAAAGAGGAGCCGGATTTACCGAAAAAGAAAAGTGAAGAGCCCTCTCGTCTTGATAACGTTGATTTCATGGAAGATCGTCTTAACCGTTTAGTACGAGATGCGTTGGATGAAAATCTGATTGGCGTGAGTCGAGCTGCTGAAATTCTTAAGATCAGTATCGCTGAAATGCGGGATCTTATCCGGGAATGGGAGATCTTCGGATAATGGATTGCCGGCCAGAGATTATCGTAAGTGATGCCTGTGTTTTAATTGACTACTGTCTTACGAATAAGAAGATCCTCAGATTGGTTAGCCGGCATATCTGGAAAATATATGTCCTGAGGCCGGTCTTCGTGGAGGTGAAAGAACTGGATGAGGAGACAGCTGATACCTTGGAGATTGAGATTATTGATCCCGATATCTCACAACTTCAACGAGCAGGAAAGAGGGGCGGCGGTCTATCAAGATCTGATCGATTATGCTTTTTAGCGGCAAAAGATAATGGTTGGAACTGCTGGACCAATGATATCGGGTTAAGAAAATTATGCAAGAAAGAGGAAGTACCGGTTTATTGGGGTTTGGAAGTAATGATTTCCCTTTATCGGCTGGGACATATTACCATTGTAGACGCGATTGAGACCGCCCGGAAGATCCATAAGATTAATAAAAAGCATATTACAGAGGAGATCATTGCCCGATTCATAAATAAAATTAATGAACCTATAGAATAAAAAAGCGGGATGGCAGAGCCATCCCGCTATAAAACTCCGCCGGGTACAATTGGAACCCTAAGCGGAACCGGTCAGAACGACCGGGTGTGCCTAACACACACCAAGCTACCGTTCTCGAATGGCCGTGTCAAGAAGATCCAATTAAAAAAATTAGGAGGTTTGCCATGAAAAAAAGCAAAACTCGTCAAGCCGGACGGAGCGCCATTACTGGCAAGTTTGTCCGGCTCAGCTATGCGAAAAAACATCCGAAGACTACTGTAGTCCAGCGGATAAAAAAGTGAGGATAGCTGGTTAAACAGAGCGGACCAGATGGTTTAAGCCGTCAGGTCCGCTCTTTAAAAATGCAACACTGAATAGGCAATTGGGGTCGGACCTGCGCAATGCGCTGGAATATTTGTGGATTCGCCATAGTAACACCTCCTCCTATGAGCCATATGAACCTCCTTTTTAGGGTTTAAAAAGGTTCAGTATGGTTTGGTTATCCAGCGTCGCTATAAAATATTTCTTTAATCTCCCCCGGATTCCGGAGTAAAGTAGCCACCAATTCCGGAAATCCAAAAAAAGTGGCTACTTTGGAGCGGATTGGGCGGCTACTTTGCTCCGGAATGGGTGGCTACTTTGGAGCGGATTAGGTGGCTACTTTGCTCCGGAATGGGTGGCTACTTTGGAGCGGATTGGGTGGCTACTTTGCTCCGGAGTATGCACGGCCTTCGATTCCAACCAGAGCCCCGCGATAATATCACTTATAACTATGCTTATATGCCCATCGAGGTGGACGAGCAGGAGTTTGGTATGTCGCGTGATGAACTCTACACTCGTCTCAAAGAGTACAACATCTTTACCCGCCGTTATTTCTATCCCCTCGTCTGTGATTTTTCGTGCTACAAACAAGTTTCGGTTCAGGATTCTCTGGAGGTTGCCCGTCGTGTTGCCCAGGATATTCTTGCTTTGCCAATTTATTACGATCTGGGTTTGGAAGAGGTGGAGAAGGTGTGTGAGGTTGTTTTCAGTTGTTTTTCCAGAGAGGCAAAATGAGCTCGTTTTATGAGAACGAGATATGGTGTAGTTGGGTCGTTTAGAGACAATTTTATTGGAGATTGTTCTAATATGAAAACAGTAGCTATTATGCAGCCTTAGTTGTTTCCCTATCTCTCCTATTTTCAATTATTGTATGTTTCAGATACTTTTGTGTTTTATGATGATGTTCAATATATGAAAAATGGATGGATAAATCGCAATCGTATTCTATTAAATAAAAAACCTCATTATTTGACATTTCCTGTCCAGCGAAAGGCTTTGGGTACTTCAATTAACAATAGTTTTTTTATTGATAATATAGTTCAAGTAAAAAATAAAATGATTAAAACATTGTATCAGGCATATAATAAAGCTCCTTACTTTGACATTATTTTTCCAAAATTGCAATGTATGCTTGAGTCTCAAGAAAGTAATGTTGCACAATTTGCTGAAGATACTGTATTACAAATTGTAGATTATTTGGGAATTAATGTGAAGACTGTATCTTCTCAATAAATAGGGGAAACCTCAATTATTGAGAAGATACCATAAACCTAGGTTGTTATTGTTATAATGCGTTGAATTGCAATGAAAGAATGAAAACAGACGGAAACTTTTGACAGAACGAGTTATCATAAATAAAGGTGAAATATGATGAATAGCCATAGGGAATTTGGGAGATATCTTGAGGAATTTAAAGAAGGGGATGTTATTAAACATGCAATTGGAAAGACAATTACGGAAAGTGATAATAATTTATTTTCATTGCTAACAATGAATCATCACCCATTGCATTTAAATATAGAATATTGCCAATCCCAGGTACATGGAAAAATTCTAGTAGTCGGGACATTGGTCTTCAGCCTTGTTGTTGGTCTAACTGTTAGTGACATTAGTGGCAAAGCAATTGCGAATCTTGATTATGAAAAAGTTACCCATGATGGACCTGTCTTTATTGGGGATACAATTTACGCAGAAACAGAAGTCTTATCAGTAAGGAAATCAAGATCAAAACCTGATAGAGGTATTATCTATGTTGAGACAAGGGCATATAACCAACAACATAACATCGTATTAACTCTTAGGCGGCATGTTCTGATACCGCAAAAAGGAACTTGAAATGAAAAAACATTTAATGCGAAGTCTAATGTTTGTTCCCGGACATAATGATAAATTACTTATAAGTGCATCAAAATCAAATGCGGACGTGTTACTTTTAGATTTAGAAGATTCTGTATTGCCAGTCAAAAATAAACAAATCGCAAGAGATAAAATAAAAAAATGGGTTAAAGAAGGTGTATTTAATAACCATTTAATATTTCCCAGAGTAAATGATAGAGAAAGCGGTCATCTTTTAAAAGATCTTCATCAATTGACTATTGAGGGTGTTCATGGATTCATGTATCCCAAATCTCAAAAAGGAGAAGATATCTACTTCTGTGATAAACTTCTTGAGACAATCGAATATGAAAAAGGGATAGAAATTGGGACTTTTAAAATTATTCCACTTATTGAGACAGTAGCCGCAGTTCTAAATGCACAGGAAATATGTCAGGCGTCAAAGCGGGTGATTGCTATTGCCTTTGGTTGTGAAGATTTTATCTCTGATCTTGGTGGAATTCATGACCACGAAGGACAAAGCCTATTTACTCCCAGAGCGATGATTGCCATGGCAGCCAAAGCCAACGGGGTGATTCCTATAGATACGGTACATATCAAAGTCCATGATCTGGAGGATTTAGAGACAACCCTTATTCTGGCTAGAAAACTTGGGTTTGAAGGGATGTTGGTACTTCACCCTAAGGAATTACCTTTAGTTCATCAATATTATTTTCCTGCGGAAAAAGAGATTGAAGACGCGAAAGAAATGCTTCGTCTATTTGATGAAGCTCTAAAGGTAGGGAAAGGAGTCGCAATTCTGAATGGTAAATTTATTGGTCCACCGATGGTGATTAATGCAAGAAAAATACTTGAAAAAGCTAAAATCAAAGGTGTAAAAAAATGAAAAAGTTAGTTATTCTTGGAGGGAGTGGCATCGGAATGATTGCGGCCTCAATCGCTAACGATTTAGGCTACTTTGAAGTTCAAGGATTTTTAAATGATTCTATTCCTACTGGAAGTTTGATAGGTAAATATAAAAAATATCCGGTTATCGGGAAAACTGAGGAGATAGATAAATTACTGCAGGATGATTATTATTTCTTTTTAGCTTATGTAGGATTACAGGATGAGAAAAATACTTATGAAAAAATTGAATCAATTTTAATTCCGCCTGAAAGATATGCGACGTTAATTCATCCTACCGCAATAATTCCTAAAGGCTGCTGTAATATTGGTAATGGGTGTTTATTGGCTCCTTTAAGCCAATTGTCTCCGGATACGACTTTAGAGGATAATTGTATTGTATTGGGTAATGCATTTATTGGGCATGATACCATACTAAGAAGATTTGCTCATGTTGCGACAAACGGAGTTGTAGGGGCAAATATCAATATTGGGAAAGCAGTTCATGTTGGTAGTAATGCGACGATAAGAGAAAAAGTAAATATTGGAGATTTTTCACTCATTGGCTCAGGGAGTGTTGTTTTAAATGATGTTCCTGAAAATTCGGCACTGGTAGACGATTAGGTTGTTATTTTAGGGAAATTCTCCCTGATATATGTAAGCCAGTTATATATTTTAGGCAACCCAACACCAGCTAATTGTAAAGGAGAGGAATTATTACGTGCGTTAAACTGGGATTCTTTTAGAGTGTGAAACCTCCAATCTAACATTATGAGTTTAAGCCATCGTCCAATATTGATTGGCTTTTTAAAACCTTTCA
>Ga0207996_1000818_pt1 | contig 24960 bp, 17 predicted proteins | sample AntAceMetag02UKG_FD_184773 | JGI IMG/M metagenome (GOLD analysis project Ga0207996, IMG submission 184773) | Saline lake microbial communities from Ace Lake, Antarctica - Antarctic Ace Lake Metagenome 02UKG (SPAdes) (version 2) | ecosystem: Environmental > Aquatic > Non-marine Saline and...
TTCAGTTTTTGTGTTTGTCATAGATTGAATCACAATCGGATTGTCTCCACCGATTGGAACATTTCCAACCTTGATTACGCATGTCTTTTTTCTACCATACATAATTTCCTCAGTTTAAAACTCAATTCGGGTTAAACATAACTCTATTCGGGTTTGAATGCACAAATCTTCTTTCTAAGATCTTTCCCTTCTAAGGCAGCGGAACATTTTGCGGAACAATTGATGTAATAAAATGAAATTTCAAATCTTTCACTTCAACGATTGTAACTCCTTTATTAGGAATTCGACTGCCATTTTCATAAGAAATTTTCCCAGTAACACCCTGAAAATCTATGGTTGAAAGCAGAGCTGTTCGAATTTTTTCGGAATCGATTGAATTTGCATTTTTAATTGCATTTGCCAGCAGCATAATTGCATCATAACCAAGAGCTGCAAATCCACCGGGAGTATTTTCATATTCTGTTTTATACCCTGTAATAAAATTCTTAATTAATTCAGATTCAGCAGTTTCCTCTGCAGCAAAATAGTGAGTTGCAAAAAACACATTATCTGCCAGATTTCCAGCAGTGGCTGTTAGAAGTGGTGTATCAAATCCATCAGCTCCAATTATTGGAGTCTCAATACCAGCTTCACGAAATTGTTTGATAATAAGCCCAATATCATCCGGACCGGAAGAGATATAAAGCATTTCCGGCATAGCATCTAAAGACTTGAGTTTTTTAATTTGCTTTGAAAAATCTCGCAAGCCACCCTTATAAGTATCTTCCAACACAATTTCTCCACCCATGTTCAGATAACATTCCTTAAAATATTCTGCCAGAATCAGAGTGAATTCCATTTCAGTATCAATCAGCAAATAAGATGATTTTAAATTTAGAGTATTAAAAGCATAATCAGCACCTGCAGCAGCTTGCACATTATCACCAAAACAAGCCAGGAAAAGGTAATCTTGCACCTGTTGCGGCAACCTGGGAGATGTAGCACCGGAGGTGATGAAAACCACCTTGGCTTCTGCAGCAATCGGAGCTGCTGCCAAAACCATATCTGTATCACTGAAACCGATAATTGCCGAAACTTTATCTTTTTCTACTAACTGTTTTGCAGCTGCTTTTATGGTTGGAATATCTGTTTTTCCATCTAAAAGAACTAGCTCCAGTTTCCTGCCTAAAATTCCTCCAGCTTTATTAAGCTCATTAATTGCCAGTTTCGCTCCTTCGGAAGAAGGAAAATCAAGGAACATCTGCGAACCTTGCAAATTGTAAATCGCTCCGATTTTGATCGTCTCAGTTTTCTTCTCACATCCGATTATGAAAAGGAGTACAATTAATCCTAAAAGAAAAAGCTTTCTCATAATTTCCTCCGTTATTAAAAATTTTTATTAAAGATTCTGCAAAACAATAAAATGCTACCTTTTATTCTAATTCCGGAATAGTTCCTTCCGGAATCCATTTATCGTAGATTTTTTCAAAAGTTCCATCCTCGTACATAGCTCGAAAAATTTGTTTCCACAATTCTACAAAACTCTGGGAAGTAGTTTTGGAAATCGCAATATAAAAATAACCTGTACTAACGGTGAAAACAGGTTCCAAATCATCGATAGAATATCCTGCTTGAATCGCAATTTCCGGGATGGTGATATCAGTAAAAATCGAAAGGTTAACTTCGCCCTCCACCAGTTGACGTACGTTTTCTATTGGCACTGGTGAACTGACAAGATTAGTGAATCCAGCATCTTTTAGGTCTTGCTCGGAAAACCAGGCAGAACAAGTTGCAATCTTCGAAACTTTTTTTGCATCTTCCATACTATTGATTTTTATTCCTGATCCTTTCTTTGCATAAAAAATTGTATTATTACCTCCGATAGGACCGATCCAATGAAAAAGATTTTCTCGCAATTCCGTACGTTTCATTGTAAAAAGAACTACATTAGGATTTTTCAGGCAGAGATCATATCCTTCTTCCCAAGGTAATATGCGAATATCATCAGGGAAATTCAACCTGTGCAGAATTTCACGCACAACTTCCGTACCAAAGCCGGTTACTTCTCCATCTTTCTCAAATGTTAAAGGCGGATAATCTTCTGTTAATAACTGCAATTTGCTCTCTTTGGGTATTTCACTCGATTTGTCAATTGTACTACAACTACATAAAACGATTAGAGATAATAGGATAGTTAATACAATTTTAATTATTTCCATTTTTTTCTCCTTCTAATTTTATTTTTAAAATTCAAACTCTTTTTTATCTTTATTTATTCTCAGAATATAAACAAATATTAGAACTCCCACACAATTTACAAATACCATTGGGAAGACAATTTCCTGTACTACCCGCCAAGCTGTTTCAAATGGATTAGCTAAAATCAGGATTAATAACATATGAAAAAGTTCAAGTGTAAATGGAACTAATATTGCCAAATAATAATTTAACGATTGCTTGATTTTTTTAGCTAATAATCCTGCAAAAATCCCTGCACAAATTGTGGCAAGTGAACATGGAATCTTGGTGAAACCTCCAATAGAAAATCTGTGGATTGCTGCAATAAGACCGGTTAGAAATCCGACAAGCGGACCTCCGATAAATCCAGCCATGATTGGTCCCAAATCTCTGAAATTTGCAATAGCACCGAATTCCTTCTTCCCCACGATAGTAGCATAAATCCCGATTAATGAAAAGAAAATTACGAACCATAACAAATTGAAAAAAACCGCTTTCGAATTGATTACTTTTATGAAGGTTTTACTTTGCGTAAAAAGGTAAACTGCAAACATAACTATCAGCATTCTACCCATTAAAATGAAAATACTCGTGTTTACTTCTTCGAATCTCGATTGAGCTGCAAAAAGGTCGGTTCCACAAAATATCAATAAAAGAGAAGATACTTGCGTTGCTTTTTTTTTCATATTTTCTTTCTCTATTTCATAATTTTCAGGGCTTCATTAACATCAGATAAAATCGGAAAATCTGATGCAAAATCTACGATATCAAACACTCTTTTTATGTTTGGATTTGTTGAACAAAATACAATTTTACCATTTGTGTTTTCCAGTTTTCTTGCAGCAAAATAGAAGACGCGTAAACCAACACTACTAATGTAAGTCAGTTGTGAACAATCAATAATGAATTCGGTTTCATTTTCATCTATTAATTTTGTGAAATCCTCCTGGAATTGTTTGGATGTTGTTGCATCTAATTTGCCTTTCAATTCCAAAATAGCAATATCATTTTCCCGCACAATCGATAATCTCATTTCTTTCCTCCATATATTTTATATGTCTCTTTAAGATGTTTCTTAAGTATTAAAATATTTTTATTCCCTTTTCTTTGATATTTAAGTTCATCAACAAGTTGGCTCACCAGTTGCAGACCTTTTCCGCCAATCTTTTTAGGTTCATTAAAAACTTTTCCAATATCTTCTATTGGATTAAATGCTTTACCATCATCGCTTATTTCGATCTTAATTATTCCCTTTAAGTTTATTATCACTATAATCTTATGCTCCGATTCATCCTCAAAAGCATAGGAAACAATGTTTATAAAAATTTCTTCTAAAGCAAGTGTCAAGTCAAATTGAATGTTGTCATTAATGTTGTGTTTCCGGAAAAATTTTACAGCTTGTTCCTTCAATTTTTCAACTTCATTAATCTGATTCTTTAGAACTATTGAAATTGAATCTTCTTTGGTTTTTACCTTCTGCTCAAAATATCTGATACAAAGAGCAGTTATATCATCGGATTGCGGAATATTTGCTGAAAATTCTTTAACTTCTTTCACGATTTTTTTTACAATTTGTTTTGGTGATTCTATTTTTATTTGATTCAAGTAATCTGCAAGACGCTTCTCAGAAAATTCATTATCCTTTTTATCCATCGCTTCCGTGATTCCGTCAGTATAAAGAAACAAGCAATCATAACCTTCCAAAATAAAAGAATAGGATTTGTAATTCATTCCTTTTTTAATTCCCAACGGACAACCAGAAATTTTTTCCAATTGAATAATTTTGTTATTTTTACGAAGATATGGTGGATTATGACCGGCATTAGAATAATTAATCTTACCTGTGTGAGTATTTAATATTCCCATAAACAAAGTAACAAACATACACATTTCATTATCACGATAAAGTTCTTTGTTCACCTCATTCAAAATTGTTCCGGGAGAAATTCCATCGCGGAAATTCCTCTTCATTAAAGTGGTAAAAGCTCGAATCAGGCTTATGCTTCTGGCCATAAAAAGCGCTGCTGGAACACCTTTATCTGAAACGTCTCCGATAAGGAAACAAAGATTTTCTTCATCGATAAAGAAATAATCATACAAATCTCCACCAACATCTTTTGCAGGTTCAATAAATGCAAAAATATCAATTTCAGTTCTCAAGGGAAAAGCTGGAAAATCTTTCGGAACCATTTCCATTTGAATATTTCGAGCGATTTGCAATTCGCTTTTTATCTTTTCATTCGCTGCTGTAGTAATTTTCAGATTTTTAATATAATCCTGAAGTGTATTTTGCATATAAATATAGGCATCAGCCAGTTTTCCCATTTCATCTTTTGAGCTTTCTGAAAGCTGTTTCAAACCTTCACTTGCTGTTGTAGAGAAATCGCTGGAAGCCAGATTTTTGGCGTGAACTGTTAGTGCATTCAATGGTTTAGTGAATCTCTTAACTAAAATTAAAATTATCAAAATACTGATAAATAAAATGAGCAAAGAAATAGCGATTTGTCTTTTGATAATTTCTTTTGCCGGTAATCTCATTTCATCTTCATAAACCGAAGAGGCAATATACCAATCCAACGGTTCAAAATGTTTAATAAAAGACTCTTTTTTAAACCTGAATTCATTTTCAAAAAGAGGTTTATCCCAGACATAAGAAAAAGGTTCTTCAGGATTTTTAGAAGCAATAATAAGTTCATCAACATGATTTAAACCGGTTACCGGATCCTTTAAATTTGTTACATCTTGATCTGATAAAGAAGGATGAATCAGCATATATTTCTCACCATTAAAGATGTAGAAATATCCTGTTTCACCGATTTTTATTTTTGAGAATGTTTGCTTCAAATCGGAAATTATTTTTAGAAGTTTCGCTCTTTCATCAGCTTCGATATCGTCGATGTAAACCCCTGTGCCAATAATCCAATTCCACTTTTTATACAGAACATTGAAGGAAAGCTTTTCAACAGGTTTTATTTCACCGAGTCGAATATGCCAGAAAGAATTATATCCTTTCTCATTTTGGAGCAGTATTTTTTTAATATTTTGCAGAATGAGCTGTCCGGAAACATCTAAATAATTTGACATATCTTTTCCGCGAATATTTGGGTCAGGATGAGAAATTGCATGAAGTTCTAAATCATAAATATAGAAATAATCATTTTTCCCAAAACGAAATTTTTCTACACTTTTCAATGCTAATCGTTGTGCTTCTGCTTCTTTTAAAATTCCTTTTTCAAACATCTCATAATAAGAATCAAGATGAGATTCAACAATGCCCACAACATTCTGCAACTGCTCTTTGTAACGAACCAAAGCATATTCTTTGTGATAGAGCAAACTCTGATATTCATTTTCCACATTCAGTTTAACAAGATGCAGCATATTTCTGGCTGTATCCCGGGCAGCATTTAGCATTGCTCGTTCTACTTCTCTTTGAGTAAATATTAGAAAGATAAAAGTTGTAATGATCAATATTCCCAGAATCAGGAAAAGCATTTTTGATTTGAAGGAATGCATTATTATTGGCTCACAATATTTATTGAGTTAATGATTTCTAATGTTCAAAGTGCAAGTGGATTTTTGAAAATCCATCAGTAAAATCTGTTTTGAAAGAATCTACATATTGCCTTATCATGAATCCGGAAAGTTTGACGGTTGCTCTTTCATCAGATTTCAATTCTTCTTTTGATGGTCGTGTTTCAGGAAATACAAATTTCTCGCCTTCATAACTGAGATCAATATTAAGATTTAGCTCATCAAACATAACATCCATTTTTATTTTGTTATTTGTTAATGTAAGTGCTGAAACCGATTCATAAAATTCGTTCATAGCTGAGATCGCCTTATAAATAATCTCTTTTCTGGCTCCCCACAAACCTCCAGCTTTTTCCATGAAATCGAAGATTTTTTCAGTAGAATCTTCTCCAAAAACTATTTCCAGAGTTTTATGTTTCTTTATTCCGATTCTTAAAATTAGGTTTAACAAAATTGCTGTTACAGCTCCTAATGACAAAGAAGAACTGAAAACAGGTTGAATCCAAGGATGGACATGCTCATAAGCTCCAGGTATCATTTCGGCACTTAAACCGAAAATAATCGAAGTTCCAACTACAAAAATTTTCCTGGAATCCAACATCCTGGACATAATTATTTGAAAGCCAGCTACAATCATAAAACTGACAGAAAAAATTAAAGTAGCTCCCATTACAGGTTTTGGCATAATAATAAAGATTTGAGCCAATTTTGGAAGGAATGCTAATCCAATAAAAATAGCTCCGGCAAAATAAGCAATTCTTCTGCTGGTAGCTCCTGTTGCCATGGAAAGCCCTACATTAGTGGAAGATGTAGATTGTCCAAATCCTCCGATTATACCCGGAATGATTCCCCCTAGTCCATCAGCTAAAATTCCACCTGAAATAGATTTCATCTCAGGTCTTTTCCAATCTGCATCGTTGATTTTTTGGCAGGTTACAAGATCACCCACAGTTTTTAGAGTTGAACATAAAGTTGCAATAATAAAAGGAATTGCTAATCTGAAATCAAATGCCCATTTCATATTGGTGATATGAGGAACTGCAATGATTTGTGATTCCTGAATTCTGACAATATCAGACTGAGGAACAACTCCCAAAATAAAAGAAAACAAATAACCTACAACCATTCCAATAATTGTACAATAAAGCCGAAGTTTACCCTTACTATAAATGTTTAGAGCAATCATCGTGGCAAAAGTTATAATTGCAACGATAACTTCATTAGATTGGACTAAAGAATCAGTTTCTCCAAATCCTATAAAATTCTTTACCGAAAGCGGGATTACCACAATTCCCACCAATGCTACAATTACACCTGTTACTTCCGAAGGAAACAAAAACCGAAGTTTGTGCATGATCCTGGAAAAAAAGGCTTCCACAACACCCACGAAACCGGTCATCCCAAAAAGTAGTGGCAATCCTCCCATACTTGCAGCCATCATAGATGCAGACATATATGAAGGGCCACAAACAGAAGGACAAAGGTATCCTGAACCGATTGGACCTTTTTTTAAAGCTTGAAGTATGGTGGTTGCTCCTCCAGCAACCATAGAAAGACTGATAAAACCACGTGCTGAACGGAGATCAAGATCACCTCCTAATTTTCTGATAATCAATACAGGAAAAATTAAGGCAATAAATAAAATAAATACGTGTTGAAGTCCTAAAATAAATGAAACAAACTTTGGTGGATTTTCATCAACACTATAAAATAGATTTGATGGTTTTCGTGCCATGATTCCCCTCTAAATATTATTTAAAATTTATTCAGCATCGTCATTAAGATATATGCCGGCACCGATCCAATAATTTGTGCCTGGAATAGGTTCAATGTAACTTATCTTTTTCTGCTCTTTTTCAGTTCCGGGAAAAATCCAGTAGTATTCAAGAAATCCTCCACCATTTTTTGCAATTGCAGCTCCTTCCCTGAAAGTGTATTTTCCCTTAATATCCTGATGATCATAAAGATTTTTTCCTTGCAGATTGCTATCTAAAGGATAGGCGATATTTACACAATTATTATCATTAACGAATAAATAGCCGGAATTATCCGAATAAAAACGGATTTTACTAACAAAAGTTTGGATCAATTTTATCCTTTCCTGTTCGTCAGAAACATCATTCAATAATTCACTCAAACCGGTTGCTGTACATCGAACAAGAGTAGCAGCAATCTGTTTCCTACATTGTAAGCTATAATTTTCCGTAGGAAGTTCAGTTTCGGAAGAAATAGACAAACTGAACGCTATAAATAAAACAAGGATTAAAATTATTTTGAATTTATAGTTTTCTTTCATGATATTCCCTCATTTATTTTACTTTAAAATAATATAATAAATCATACCGAGATATTGTTCATTATAGTGCAAAGGAAAAAACTGGAAATAACCTTTATTTCTTTCAAATACATCGCTTTCAAAAGATGTTACTAAGCGGGCATTTATCACGTCAATATAAATCCGCTCAGCTTCGTTCTGTTCAGAGAAATGATAATTATCCAAGCTATTCACAGGAGGAAATCCAAAGCGAGTTGTATAGTTCTGATCTAACCATTGAACATTGTAAATACCTTTATTAGCATCATAAAATTCTTTGAATTTTTCCAGAATTTTATCTTTATTATTTTCGGATATTAATTTAAGTAGATCAGTATCCTTACTAAAAGTTTGCAAATTTTCTTTATAAGATTTTAATCCTAATTCGGAGAGAGTTCTTTGGGAAGATTCATCCTGATTCTCCACTTGAGTCATTACGATTTTCCATTGAGTTCCAAAGAATTCTAAAGTAGTCCAATGAGTTTTTTTAACAACCTCTTTAAAGAATCCTTCATCAAAAAAAGAATATTTTCCTGAACCTTTTTCTTCTTTGGAAATCTTTTTCCCTATTTCAAGCAGTTCTGCAAATGGTCTGTAAAGTTCATCCTCAAATAGATTTCTACCAATTTCTTCAGCATCGGGATCATACAAAATATAACCATCGGGCTGCATCAACCAAACATCGACCGGTAATCCTTTTATCTCAGGAAGAATGATCTCTCTAAGAAAAAGTTCGGGACGAATCAGCATATTAACAGAACCCAATAATTCATTTTTTTGTGAAAATACGGGATAGGCAAAAACTACAGCAGTATAACCTTCCACAGCTCGGAATGCTTTACTGAGCACAGGTTTCTTCTCTTTATGAAGTTGGATGATATGTTCCTGTTCGCTGATATCCGAACCTTCAAACTTATTATAAGGGTCTGGTTCCATTATTGTTATGATCCCATCCATATCAACCAGACAGCAATCTACTGCATAAGGATGCCTGGCACACAAATCTTTTAAAGTGTTCCTTGTACCTTCACCTTTTATTCCAATCAAAGAAAGCTTCTGAGTTGTTTCAGCCAGATCTTTATCCATCTCAACAAAAATACTTTCTACTCTATTCTTGATTTTTAAAAGACTGGAAGGAGTTTCATCTTGTGCTTTCTTGAAAGGTATAAACAAAAGTATGACAGCTATAAATCCAATTGCCATAAGAATCTTTTTAAACATAAATCCTCCTAAATTTTTTTTTAAAGTTTTGCCAGATTTAATTTAACCACTGATGAACACTGATAAACACGAATAATACGATACGATTCTCATTCTCTCCTCTCTTTTATTTTAGAGACATTAAAATTTTAACTGAAAACTTTCCTAAGTTTCCCGAAAAGAATTCTCTCAATTAAGATTCGGAAAGTTAAATAGTGTCTATCCGCAAACATGGTTTTTTCGACTCGTAAGGAACGACGAGTTGAGAAAAAATGCATATTCAATCTACCTCAAGTCGTCGTCGAAAGCTCCTTACAACTCAAAACAGCACTTTTAATCCTCCGGATAATAACCTGCACAGAGCACAAGAATTTTACCCGAAGGTGTTTGAGCTCTCTTAACAAATGTATGCTTCATCACGGGAGTGCTCTCACCTGGTTTAGGCCATCTGTAATACACCCAACCTTCTTCTTGCTCGCTTAATGCCTTTTTGATGAACATCTGAACCTGGTGTTTGCCATCTGCATCTGTTACGTTAAAAGCATTTTCTCCTTCTTTAAAGGGAGCTGGCGGATAGACTATCCTGTTTCCTTTAGTATCATAAATGAAAATATAGAAATCATCTTGAAACCATTTGCTGTTTTTCTTTCTGAATTCAGGAAAAACTTGTTCACCTTCATTTGTTATCATGATGGCAGCTTTATTTATGGCAGCAGTGATTTTTTTGATTTGACTATCCTTCTCTGATTCTGCAGATTCCGGATAATATCCGCAACCAACAACAAGTGTATCTTGACCGACGACTACTTTTTTCACATAAACTACTTTCTTTGATGGTTCGGTTTCACTTGGTTTGGGCCACATATAATCCATCCAGCAATCATCCTGAGTTTGCAGAATTTCAAGTTCTTCTTTCACGAAGTATTTACCATTTATATCCTGCAGATCATAAATATTTTGACCTTCGAGATCCGGGTTTTTTGGATTCAAAATTTCAATTCCATGCAGATCTTTTATGTAAACGTAAGAATCTAAGAAAATAAATTTACTTGCATTTGAACGCATGAAATCTATAGTTTTCAATCCATCTATTTTTAAAAGACCAATAGCCTGATTAACAGCATCAACAATGAAGACTTTTTCTGTTTTCATTTCATAAAGTCCGCTGCCGATAAGAAATTCTTTTCCGTCAGAAGTAGTTGCTTTTTTCAAATAAGTGCTTTTCCAGATCGGTTCTTCTCCTCCCGGTTTGGGCCACTGATAAAAAACCCAACCTTCGTCTGCTTTACCGGAAACAGCATCCACAAACATCCTGCCGATCGGTTTGTCATTAACATCCTTCAGGTCGATCATGTTTTTACCTTCGCCAGATAGATCTGGTGGATAAACATATCGCATACCATCCAATCCCCAGATGAAGATATACAAGTCATCCTGAAACCATTTTCCTTCCTTTTTCCTGAATTCAGGAAAGGCAGTTTCACCTTCTTTTTCCACGAGCTGTACTGCTTCTGTAACAAAAGCCACAAGCTCTTTGGTTTGCTCATGTTGATAAACACTTTGTTCCTGCTCTTTTGGGGTTGAACAGGAAAATAATAATACACTAATACAAACCACAAAACTGATTTTAAATCTCATATCTCCTCCTATTTTATTTTATTAATATCATTTTTTTCAAGATATTAATTTTACCTGCTTTCAATCTATAGAAATAGACACCTGAAGTAACGGATTTACCTTCTTCATCTTTTCCATCCCAGATAATTGAAGATTGATTATTGAATATTGAATAATGTCGAATTTTCTGACCTTTCAAATTATAAATCGAAATCTCTGCGTCCTCCGAGATTGAAAAAGAAATTGTGGTTGAAGGATTGAAGGGGTTTGGATAATTGTTAAAAAGTTCAGTTGACAAGATTTGAATTTCATCCGGTTCTGAAGAAGAGGAAACAGTTTTGATTTCCAAAGTTCTGCTTTCCAAATAAACACTATCAAAAATCGCTGCAATCTTGATTTTATAAAACGTATTAGTTTCAAGCGAATCCAGAATATGTTCTGAACTTGTAGGATCAACTTGTTCATATTCCCAGGTATAAGCCGGAGCATCTTTTTCTTTGTAATACAATCGCAATTCATCTGCCAGGGAAAGAATATCCCACTTAACCCCAATTGAAGTTCCATTCCCAATAATCTGCAACTCGATAAGATAGGGAATGCTGGGCAAATTGCCAAATGCTGAATAATCAAAACCTGAATTGTAAAAATATTCAACTAGAGTGGTTTTTTGTTGTAAATTTGTTACAGAATTTCCCATCATGATAACCGAATAAAAATCAAAGAATTCTCCGGGTGAAATATTGATGGAATTTTCAGTTGGATTTGCAAATCCCTGCATATCTCCACAAATTGAATATAAAAATCTGGTATCTACCGGATTACCAATTTGCGTATTAGGAAAATCTCTTAATGAAGTATACTTTCCATCATCAGGATTCCTGTCTGTCATGAGCCAGTATTTTTCGTTAGCAGTTACATGAGTCGTTCCTAAGTAATCGAGAGGATCAAAATCATCGGGACCGTTACCAACACTCCAGGTCCAACATGAAAACTCATAATCTTGTGCACCTAATAATTTAAATCCTAAATAACCGGTAGTTAAACCTCCATCTCCGTCCCAATCAAAGGCATAGGCAAATTCATAAGGAGCTCCATTATAACTGCTGACATCATCAGGAGCGATAGTTTGGCTACCCCAGGCTTGAGGTCCTATATCACAATCCATATAAAAACCAACAGATACATCGAATAAAGTATCAATAAGACTGGCATTGTATATTTTATGTTTCAAGATTACCATATCTGCATAATACTGCACCGGATAAGTATACACTTGTTGGTTAACAGCAATTTCCAGTGGAATATGAATATTGCTGCTTTGACTTGAGCCAAAATCTCTATCTCCCGGAGTTCCAAAAGGACTGTAATCATAATAGTAGCCAATCGATGTTTCGTAACCCGGATAATCACTATCCTCATCGATCAAACCATCTTCATCTTCATCTGTTGGAATGGTGAAACAAAATAAACTGTCCGGGTCATAAAGCTCAAAAGGCATTCCCAAAGGGTCTTCATCGATCAGACCATCTCCATCGTTATCATAATTTTGCTGATTTACAATACTTTTCAGAACAACATCCTGCCACCAATATAAAGAATACTGCTGTCCCAATGCAGAAATTTCTTTAACATTATAAGCTGGTAGCATCTCAAATAAACCCTTATCTCCATCAAAACCAACTGTAGTAAGTGTATCGACCACAAGCTGCAGGCTCGGATTCCAATTCGGATGATTTTCCGGAATTACCTCGTTAGTAACACTTGGATTACCAACCCAATATAATTTGAAACCTTCATCATTCCTTCTTATCTTTTTCCCACTAACCCAGATAGCACCATGATATAAATAGTCGATTGCACTGCCCGCAGGAAATTCAAGTGAAGGATAACCTGCTTGATTCCCTGAACCTAAATAGCCATAATTACTAACCCTTAATAAAACATTACCGGCATCATGAATAGTATTATCAAAATCTCGATTTGAAAGAGAAGTAGATTGCTCTGCTACAATACAAAATAAGTTCAAAGGTACGATTAAAATTATGAGAAAAATATATTTTTTCATCTTGCTCTCCTTATTCTATTTCATCTAAAATTTGATTGATTGTATTTTTTACCTGCTGGGCATTCATATAAGAAAGAGGGAATCCAAAGAAATAGCAGCTATTATTTTCCGTTATTTTTCTTAAACCCACTGTTTTTCCATTAAATTCATTATATTGTGCTTCGCTGGGATACTGGTCTGTATCATCTTCATCATCCCAGGCAAGAAAGGTTGGGTCAATTCCATCGTAGGGTGTTTTGCAGCCATACGTAAATATTGGTTCAGTTTCATCTAACAAATATTCAAAATAAGCAACAGGTCCCAAACCATATTTCATATTTATAAGGTTATTGAAACTCGGAAACTGCAGATACACATCATCAGTAAACCCATTTAAGGCAGTTGATTTAACCAGAAATTGCAGATGAAAGAAATCAGCTATTGTTTCTTCTCCAGTATCGGGATCTACATAAGTAACTAAATTCACAGCGTTTCCCTGTCCACCTGTATCGAGTGGAATCCCGAAATATTTTTTCAATAAGGAAATACCATAATACTGGCATCGCTGCTGGATAGTTAAAGCATTTGCTCCACCACTGAAAATTAAGTTACCTCCACTATCGAGATAAAGATTCAAGGAGTCATATTCTTTGTAAAAATTACTGATGGTGTTTACAAGAGGATTGTCGGAATGATAAAGAATAGTTTTATATTGCTGGAGGTCTGTTGGGGAAAGGACTGCTCTATAAAAATGCAAAGCAGATAAACCCAGGTTTCCAATAAAATCAGCAACTTCGATTCGATTTATTTCATCAACATCAGGTTGATCTGATAAGAAATATGCATAAAGAGCATCTACACTATCTTCAGGACAATAAACAGAGTGATTTTGCTCATCATCAATAATGAGGATTCCTATTTTTTCCTCTTTAGGAATTGGGGCTACAATATTGAAAACAAATTCTGCTGGTGTAGGGTCAACTTCAAATTGAGAATCAACTGCTCTAACTACAAAGCTATGAGTTCCAACAGAAGCATAATCACCTGATACAATTGTATTTTGACTGTATTCATGCTCGATAGGAATACGCAGCCATTCAGTGCCATCATCATCGATAATATTATATATGGCAGCAGGAAGCAATTCGTGCACAAAAGCTTCATCATCATATCTCAGATCAAAATAAAAAATCTCTGCAAAATATAAGGAGTCTGTATTTTCATCTAAAACCTGATTAACTCTTCTTTTATCTGGTTGGTTGTCTTCAAATTCCCCATGCCATCCCCAATGAAAAAAGATTTGCAGATCATCACTCCCAATTACTTCCATATTACCATCCCAATCGATCCAAAATGGAGTGGAAAAATGTGCTCCATCAGAAGTTATTACATAAGGAATTACTTTCCCAATAGACTGATCCATTAATGTAACAAAATGATTTTCACCCAAAACCCAGGTATCATTTTTACCAACATTGTCTTCTTCAGCCACATAAATAAGAGAACCCGGATAAAATCCTTCACATACTTTAAAGTTTGATAGAGCAGGGTTATCAATATCTGCATATCCGCTTCTGGTAACGATATAAGCTTCAAACTGGGAAAGCTCTCCATCTATATTCGGAATAAGTGGTGGGATTGAATTTTCATTTAAGATCACTTTTCGGATATCCTCACATTCATTGGAGTTATGCCATTCCCCTTCAAAGATCAGGGTGCTGTCCAACTCGCTAATAATATTCAACCTGTACATAAAATGGTCGGCATACAAACCTTCCACAAAAATATCTGTGATCTTTTCATTCAGGAAAAACGTTAAAGCTGTACCGGTTTCACATCCATTGCAGTTTCCGCCTGAATTAGTCAAAAGAGTGCCGATTTCCCGGGATTCGAAATAATTCCAAAAAATTATCTCTGAAATCTCATCATCGATTAAACATCTGATTTCGAAATAAGTTAAGATGTGAGGTAAAATTCCATTGTTTGAAATAAAGCTGATTTCAAACTGGGTTTCATCTGTCCAGATGGTCCTTTCTGCCAAAGGAGATGAAAGCGGAATACTCTCATCTGCTCCGGGCAGATAATGGTAAATCCAGCCATCAGTATCTGTAAAAATGGAATTAGGCAATTCTCCATCAGAAGTAGTAATTCGATAGGAAAACATGGAAATATCTCTCTCAGTTACTTCCCAACCAATTTGCTGAAAATATGAATATTCTATGGGATTATTGGGATTGGGAATTTTTTCGCTTTCGTATGAAGTAATTCGCAAGATTTCATCTTCGCTGTTTGCTGTTGGATTGTGCCGCGTACAACTACAAATCAGGATGCACAAAAATAGAGTCATTGATATTAAATGAAACTTTTTCATCTGTCCTCCAATATTAATTTCTTTTTAATAAAAGAATTAGCTTCTAACTAATATTTATTTTCTTCTCTTATCGACCTCATCCCAGCCTTCTCCTATTGAGGAGAAGGAGACAAAAAAAAACTTCCTCTCCTCTGAGGAGAGGATCGAGGTGAGGTTCTAAACACTCTATTTTTTTACTCATTTCGATGTCCTCTTAACGCGTTATGTTCTCAAGCTAATAATTTTGAAGATGCTGATTAGGATCCAAAGTTTTTACATAAGATATAAGAATCTTACCAAAATCTGTGATAGTAATGATTTTGGAGTAATTGATAGGCACATTATTGAGGAACTGCAGGATCAGGTTTTGCCTGGATTTGGTTGGCAATACACCTGCAAAGAAGAATCCCATTTTTTCAAATTTCTCTGTGAAAACAGCAGTATTTGGATCACACAGATCGAGATAGATATTTATCGCTTCAATCTTTTTAAAACACAATTCTTTCAGCCGAAGTTGAACTTCTTCGATAATACTTTTCCCATATTTTTTTACTCGGATATTAGCAATCATAAGCGAACTATTCACATTTATTTCAATATTGGATTGCTCTTCTAAAAGTTGAGGTATATCGCTTGGAATCAGTTTTGCCAACTTATATGGTGCTTCAATATTTTCATAAATTTTTTCAATAATATCTTTATGATGGGATGGAAGATAGATAATGGGTTGCACAGATTTCTGCAACGACAAATATACAAGAACCAGGCTTTCTCTTTGCCCAACTTTTTCTTCCATTTTTTTAAATTTCTTTGTTGGAGATAAACCAATGAGCATTCCGCATTCTTTAAGTCCATGATGTAAACATCCTTTCTGAGAAAATGGATGGGTGGTTACTGCTTTTGCGAACATACCGGTAATTCCGGTTTCTTTGGCATAATTAATCAAAAATTCACCAACAGAATTGAAACACCCCTGACCTCGAAATGCAGGTTTGGTGAACGCCATACCAAGTTCAGGCAGTTCCTTCTTTTCACCAAAAAATTCCAGAGCAGAATGACTCATAACTTCATTTGTTTTATCGCAAACAGCAACAGCAGAAATCAGGTCACCGGTTTTTGTCATTTCAACTATTCGTTCCGGATAATAAATATGCTCATAAATATAAGTATATCCGTAAGTTCTGTAGGCACTCCTGCAAACATCTATTGCCTGAGATGGTTCCAAAAGCTGAACATGATATGGGATTTTTTCTCTTTTCTTTTTTGTAGCAGGTTGAGAATACGCCTGTAAAGAAGATTCTTCCAGAAGATTCTCGATGCGTTGCTGATGAAGAAATTTTACAATGTGAACTTCCTTTCCGCCAAAACCTTTATTATGAAAAGCCAGATTATCCACACTTCCTTTCATCAGACGAAAGCCAAGACCAACTTGTTTTTCTTCCTGCAAAGCTTCATTTATGGAAAAAGCCTTAACCTGGGAGGGATCAAAAGGCAAACCCTTATCCCTGACAATAATCCGTAACTCGGTTGAGGATAACTGGCATATCACATCAAAAGTTGCTTCTTCCTCCGGTGAAAATGCGTGTTTAACAACATTTGATACTGCTTCTTCAACTGCTAGAAGAATCAAGTTTTTGTCTTTATTAGAAAAGGCGACTTTGTTTGCTATTTCTCCAACATAAGATTGGATGGCAGCTAAATATGATAAGTTGACCGGTAAACTAATTGTTGATATTTCTTTATTTTTCATTTAATTCCCTTCTTTTCCCTCAGAAACTTGTTAAGTTTTCTTCTTGTTCCTAAATTGCATTTAGGAACACAATTGTTAAAGAAATTTCATTTCGCTTTTTTTCAGACCAATCCTTTCAAAATTTTAATCTGAATTAAAGTACAACTTTTATCACAATTGCATTCCCAAGTGGAAACTTGGGAATGAGAAGCTGTAAATTTCGGAAACTTAACAAGTTTATACCTATTTTAGAAGCAAACATTTTTTTACCGCTTCTGTTTTACCATTCACATTTAGTTTGTACAGATATATTCCTGAAGAAACTGAATTATTCTTATCATCTTTTCCATTCCAGATTATTGTGTTTATGGGTGTAAGGGTGGATGTGTTTATGGAGAAAGTTTTTATCTCTTGCCCTTTCAAATTATAAATTTCTATCTTTGCGTTCTTTGCGTCTTTTACGAGAGAAAATGAAATTGTGGTTTCAGGATTGAAGGGGTTGGGAAAATTACTCTTGAGTTCTGTTACTGCCGGTATTAAGTTCTCAGTTCCTAATTGCTCTTCAACAGTAACATCCCAAATTGTATCAATTTGATATTCTTCATCTGATACTTCTGATCTTATTTCAAATTCTCCAAGTAAAGAAAACTGGTAGATAAATGTATCAGAAATTTCTGTTTGAATATAAGTATTTACAAACCAGGCATAATTCAGCTCGCTATCAATATCTTCCACTTCTACAAAGAAAGTTACGATGCTGTCTTGATATACTGTGAATTCAAGCTCTTGCGGACTAAATCCAATAAGAACGGGTGGATCATTCACATTTATTATTGTTACAAATACATCATCAGAAATGGAAACCAGATTATCATCAAAAGCTGTAAAAGTGATATTTTCAGAGCCAAACCAATCCGGTAATGGAGTTAATGTAACTACTCCATTTAAGATTTCAACTAAAATACTGTCATTGCCGGAATAAGAAAAAGAGAAGCTGTCTCCATAAGGTAAATCCGGGTCATCGAAAACAGAAAATAAATCTATCGAACTATCGGAAGTATCTTCATCGAAAGAAAAATCTATTAAAGGATTTTGAATATATGGAGCAGAATTTAATAATGAAATATAGTCCTCTTTTAGCTCTGTATCCTCATTAGTTCCATCAAATACTGTTAATTCTACAGTGAAACTTCCTCTTTCATAATATGTCCATTGGGGATTTTGTTCGTAAGAATCAATAGTTCCGTCATTATTAAAATCCCATTCCCAACTTGTGGGATTGCCTGTGGATAAATCTGTGAAATTAACTGTTAATGGTGTTGTACCTGAGGTAATATCAGCTGTGAAATCTGCAGTCAAAGGACTACCTCCTGAACCAAGTTTTGCGACAAATAAATCATTATATCCACTGCTATTAAGAGTATAAGAGCCAAAGGTAGCTGATGTCGAAAAAGTTCCTGTTACATAGCTATTCGCATCCCCATCTAAAGCGATTCCTACACCAAAATCATAGTATGGACCAACAGCTTGTGTTGCCCATTGCCACATTCCACTTGCATCCATCTGAGCAACAAAAATATCAGTGCCACCGCTGCTGGTTAGAGAATAGGAACCAAAAGCAGCTGTTTCACTAAAATATCCTGTTACGTAGCAGTTCCCTCCACCATCTAATACGATTCCCTGTCCGTTATTACCGCCAATACCTCCAGCTTTTTCTGCCCATTGCCAGACGCCATTCTGATCTATCTCGGCAACGAATATATCACTGTCTCCACTACTTGCAAGAGAAAATAAACCAAAGGTCGCTGTTTCTTGAAAACTTCCTGTCACATAGCAGTTCGAGTCATCATCGATTGTGATACTCCTCGCATCATCATAGGAAATTCCGCCGGCTTTCGTTGCCCACTGCCAGACACCATTTTGGTCTATCTTGGCAACAAATATATCTCGATCTCCACTGGTGGTAAGAGAATAGGAACCAAAGGTCGCTGTATCATAAAAGGCTCCCGTCACATAGTAGTTCAAGCCATCAACCATTGTGATCCCAAACCCATGATCACCGTCAGTTCCACCGGCTTTGGTTGCCCATTGCCAGACGCCATTCTGATCAATCTTAGCCACAAAAATATCACTAGATCCATAACTCATGAGAGAAAAGGACCCAAAGGTAGCTGTATCATAAAAGTATCCTGTTACGTAACTGTTTCCAGCACCATCTACTTTGATTGCATATCCATTATCATGGTCAGTTCCACCGGCTTTCGTTGCCCATTGCCAGACGCCATACTGATCCATCTTCGCAACAAAAATATCATTGTATCCATAACCTGTAAGAGAATAGGAGCCGAAGGTCGCTGTTCCATTAAATATTCCACTTACATAAATATTTCCAGCAGTATCACGCGTGATACCATATCCCCGGTCATCATCTGTTCCACTAGCTTTTGTTGCCCACAACCAGTTTCCATCTACATCCATCTTTGCGACAAAAACATCAAAATTTCCACTACCTGTTAGATAAAATGAACCAAAATAAGCTGTACCTACAAAACCTCCAGTAACATAACTGTTACCGGCATCATCCGTTGAGATTGAATGTGGGTCATCCCCACTAGAACCACCTGCTTTTGTTGCCCATTGCCATTCAGGTATTTGTGCTATTAACACCATGTTAACCATCAATAATAAAGCAAATAATACAATAATTCTTGTTTTCACTTCTCCTCCAATTTTGGTTTTCGTTAACGGTTTTGAGTCAGTTAATTAACCTGACTGTTTTTAATTATCGAAATTTAGTGTTTCAATTAATTTCGACTCGAAAAATTATTATGATTACTATACTCCAAACTTTGTAATATTCTAAAATACAAAGAATTACATTCCAAAATTGGTCATATGATACTATTTTAGAAGCAAACATTTTCTTACAGCTTCCGTTTTACCATTCACATTAAGTTTGTACAGATATATTCCTGAAGAAACTGAATTATTTTTATCATCTTTTCCATCCCAGATGATATGATGATTACCGGCACTGATATTCTTTTGTACCAGTGTTTTAATTAGTTGACCTTTATTGTTATAGATCTGCAGGAGAACTTGGGAATCTGATTTTAATCCAAAACTGATTGTGGTTTCAGGATTAAAGGGGTTGGGAAAATTACTCTTGAGTTCTGTTACTGACGGTATTAAGTTGTCAGCTCCGACTTGCTCTTCTACTGTAACATCCCAAATTGTATCAATTTGATATTCTTCATCTGATACTTCTGATCTTATTTCAAATTCTCCAAGTACAGAAAACTGATAGATAAATGTATCAGAAATTTCTGTTTGAATATAAGTATTTACAAACCAGGCATAATTCAGCTCGCTATCAATATCTTCCACTTCTACAAAGAAAGTTACGATGCTGTCTTGATATACTGTGAATTCAAGTTCTTGAGGACTGAATCCTATAAGAACAGGTGGATCATTTACATTTATTATCGTTACCAATACATCATCAGAAATGGAAACCAGATTATCATCAAAAGCTGTAAAAGTGATATTTTCCGAGCCAAACCAATCCGGTAATGGAGTTAATGTAACTACTCCATTTAAGATTTCAACTAAAATACTGTCATTCCCGGAATAAGAAAAAGAGAAACTATCTCCATAAGGTAAATCCGGGTCATCGAAAACAGAAAATAAATCTATCGAACTATCGGAAGTATCTTCATCAAAAGAAAAATCTAGCAAAGGATTTTGAATATATGGAGGAGAATTTAATAATGAAATATAATCCTCTTTAGTTTCTGTATCCTCATTTGTTCCATCAGATACTGTTAATGCTACCGTGTAACTTCCTCTTTCGTAATATGTCCATTGGGGATTTTGTTCGTAAGAATCTATAGTTCCGTCATTTTGGAAATCCCATTCCCAACTTGTTGGGTTGCCTGTGGATAAATCTGTGAAATTAACTGTTAATGGTGTATTACCTGAGGTAATATCAGCTGTGAAATCGGCAATTGGGTAAACACCAGCTTGATCAAAATAATATGCCCCCATATCTGCAACCGAGCCATCTGGGTCTAATGGTGAACTTGGATCTCCGGCATCTATGCAAGGTGAATTTTCTGTTAGATGGTAATCTCCATTGAGAGGATCAACAAATAGGGGGTCTGCATAAATGCATCCTGTTCCTGCACTGCATTGGTAAAAGTTACCACCCGAATTGTTCCAAAAATCGGAATACGTTAATACTGGACTTCCTGCGGATACATACACAGCACAGTCTCCCAAATTATCTGAAATTATTGAATTAAGTAAAATAGGGGATGAAGAAGATACACAATATATTGCACTACCATACCATGTAACATCATTACATGTGATCGTGACGTTTTCCAAAGTAGGATTGGAGTACCAAAGACAATAAACACCTCCTCCGTAACTTCCACCAAAATTATCTGATATGACTACATTTTTGACATACGGGGAGGAATCTGAGCATAGAATTCCGCCACCACTTGAAGAAGTAGTGTTGCCTGTTATTGTAACATATTCTATTGTCGGTGAGCAAGAATTACAGTAAATACCACCTCCAAGATAGTTAGAGCTATTTCCTGTAACGATGACATTCTGTATGATAGGAGAGGAACCATTGCAGTGAATTCCACCACCGTATTGGTTATAGCCGTTAGTAATCGTGAAACCTGTTAAAACTGTTGTTTGATCTTCACTATTTTCAAAGGTAACTACACAACCTGAACCGTTTCCATCAATGATTGTCTGTGAGATATAGGTTGTATCCTGTGTTGTTAAGAATAGCGACCCAACTGTAATGAGTTTTCCATTATAGTTAATGTTCTCCACATATGTTTCTGGTTGAACAAGAACAGTGTCACCATCAACAGCTATGTTGATGCCTGCCTGTATTGTAGGTTGGTCAGCAGGGATATTAATAATTGTTGAATATAAAATCGAGCATATACAAATAACTAAAACAAATAAAATCGTGTTTTTCATCTTTTCCTCCAATTTTGGTTTTTCGTTAACGGTTTTAAGTCAGAGAATTAACCTGACAATTTTGATTATCGAAATTTAGTGTTTCAACTAATTTCGACTCGAAAGTTTATTATGATTACTATACTCCAAACTTTGTAATATTCTAAAATACAAAGAATTACATTACAAAATTGGTCAAATGATACTTCTTATTTTAGAAGCAAACATTTTTTTACAGCTTCTGTTTTTCCATTCACATTAAGTTTGTACAGATAAATTCCTGAAGAGACGGGTTGGTCAGAGTTGTCGGTGCCATTCCAAATAACTGATCCTTCGACTCCGCTCAAAATGACAGGGATAGTTTTTATTTTCTGTCCTTTAAAATTATAGATTTCTAATTCAATTTGTTCGTTTTGTTGGTTTTGTTCGATGCTAAATTCTATCGTTGTTTCAGGATTAAACGGATTTGGAAAATTAGAGAGACTAAACGCATCAAGTATAATTTCTGGATCTGAAGAAACAGGTGAACCCAATTTTGCTACAAAAATATCCTCCTCACCACTACTTGTAAACGAATATGAGCCGAAAGTTGAAGTATCTTCAAATAATCCTGTCAGATAACAGTTCGCTTCATTATCCAATGCAATACCAAAACCCAGATCCCAACCAACACCACCGGCTTGTACAGCCCATTGCCAGATTCCGTTGGCATCTGCTTTGGCAACAAATATATCATTTTCACCACTACTGGAAAAAGTATCGGAGCCAAAGGTCGCTGTTTCACGAAAGTCTCCTGTCAGATAACTATTTTCTGCATCATCTAAGGTTATTTTGTATCCGCAATCCATGCCGGTGCCCCCAGCACCTGCAGCCCATTGCCAAACTCCATTTGCATCTATCATAGCAACAAAGACATCATATGATCCACTACTGGTAAGAGAACCTGTTCCAAAGTTCGCCGTACTTGAGAATTTACCTGTAACATAGCAATTTGCGGCTTCATCTATGGCAATATCATACCCGAAATCCCAACTTGACCCGCCGGCTTTCGTTGCCCACTGCCAAGTTCCATTCTGATCAATCTTAGCCACAAAAATATCCTCACTGCCGCTGCTGGTAATAGAGTACGATCCAAAAACTGCTGTTTCTTTAAAATATCCAGTTATATATGGATTTCCTGTTCCATCCAGTACAATACCCCAGCTATATTCATATGCACTACTTCCTACAACACCAGTTGCCCACAACCAGTTTCCTTCATTATCTAATTTTGCCACATAAATATCCGTTCCTCCAGCACTTGTAATAGAATATGGACCAAAAGTCGCTGTTTCACAACCTCCTGTGATATAGAGATTCTCATTATCATCTATTGAGATATCTCCACCCATATCAAACCCTGTTCCCCCAGCACTTACAGCCCACTGCCAGATCCCATTCTGATCCAGCTTTGCTACAAAAATATCCTCCATGCCATTACTGGTAAGTGAATATGAACCAAAGTCGGCTGTATTAGCAAATTGTCCTGTCACATAGATATTACCATTTCCATCCATCGCGATTGCACGGCCCATATCTATCCCGTTTGCCGCACCGGCCCTTGATGCCCATTGCCAGGTACCATCTGCATCTGCCTTTGCCACATAGATGTCCTTGTTTCCGCTACTTGTAAGAGAATACGAACCAAAGGTTGCTGTTCCCTCAAAATATCCTGTTACGTAACAGTTATTAGAATCATCAATGTAAATATTAAAACCTCGATCTGCCCCAGTTCCCCCAGCATCAATTGCCCATTGCCATTCAGGTGTTTGTGCTTTTAATCCCATGTTAACCATCAAAAATAAAATAAATAATAAAATAATTCCTGTTTTCACTTTTCCTCCCTTTTAGGTTTTATTCGTCTCGAGTCGTCGTCATTTTTTTTTGCGACTCAAAAAATTATTCTAGTTACTAAGCCTAGCTTAGTAACCTTCAAAAATACAAAGAATTACATTCCCATCCGGCAGCTGCCGGATGGGAATGAGAAGAATAGCTGAGAAACTTGGGAATGAGATGAACGCGAAAATTTTTCTTATTGAACTTGATAAGCAAAAAAAGATTATTCCCTTCTTAAAATCAATAATTTCCAAAAGAAGAAATTATCTCATCATTACAAAAGAATAATCTAAAAAAATAATTTTTATGCCACTTCGTTTTCAGCTTCTCCCAAGTCTGCAACTATTTTGAAAATAGAAGTAAATCCTGCCATTTCAAAGATTTCCTTGATGAATTCCTTCATCGAGCAAAGAATGATTTTCCCGCCCACACTTTTTAATTTCTTAGCAGCCAGCAGAAGAGTTCTTAAACCGGCACTACTGATGTAATCTAATTCGCAGAAATCAATAATAATCTTATGATCTCCGCCATCGATTAATGGAATAACTGTTTTTTCCAGTTCACCGGTTGTGTTGGAATCTAATCTTCCTTTTAAACCCAAAATTAAGACATCTCCCTTTTTTTCCTGATTAATTTTCATCTGTTTCCTCCGTTTTTTTACTATCTGTTTTTTATTAAAGTTAGTATGTTTTTATTATTTTCTCTTTTATAGCTTAGTTCATTAATAAGTTTTCTAACCATATGAATGCCAAGACCACCAATCGGTCGCTCCATTACTGACTTTGTAATATCAGGTTCAGCTCTTTCCAAAGGATTGAAAGCAATTCCATCATCTTCAATTTGGATTTTTAGTCCATCTTCCGGGAAAAATAATCTTACTAAAATTTTATGTTCATCATCATCATTGTAAGCATAAGAAATAATATTTGTTAACACCTCATCCAAAGCCACATTAATTTCAAATACAAATTTTGGTGTAAGATTTTTTTGCGGTGCTTTCTCCTCAATGATTTTACTCAGTCTCTCGCTTTCAGAGAGTTTATTGACAAGTGTAACTTCTTTCTGAATTTCCACTTTCTACCTTTTATAATAAT